>Ga0156245_1091_pt1 | contig 49523 bp, 36 predicted proteins | sample RifCSPlowO2_12_FD_107892 | JGI IMG/M metagenome (GOLD analysis project Ga0156245, IMG submission 107892) | Ignavibacteria bacterium RIFCSPLOWO2_12_FULL_56_21
GTCGGCGCGGCCTGAAGTAGGAGGGCCGGGGCTGATGACCCCCAGTATCCGTTTCTCGAGTTTCGGCCAGATATTGTCGTACACCCATTGATACATCCGAAGCCGTCCGCCCTCGGTGGTGTCCCAATCGTATTCGGTCGCCATCGACCGTATGTCGAGGTAAGAATTGAATAACGGCATTCCCGGCAGGTCGAGTTGCGCGGGGGCGAGCATTACGCGATCGTCGAGGCCTGCCAGCATCGTCGCAAGGTTGATCGTTTCTCCTACTCCGGGATCGTAGACCACGGCGCCCGAAAACCAATGTCCGAATTTTCTCATGAGAAAATTTATCGCCGTAATGCCGTCGAGTTGGAGATAGACCGTATCGACATGTTTCGCCATTTCACTCCGCCAAAACTCATTCGGGAAGTCTGACCATTCGATATACACACTCGGCTTCGAACGATTGATGATGCCCTGCATGCTCAGGAGAGAAAGAGTCATCATATCTTCATAGGAACTGTCGACCCGGAAGGACGGCTGCCACGAATATTGTCGATTATACATTCTCGTGGGGACTCTGAGGACATAGATGCGATCGTTCTGTGGGAATTTTGGGAAGTAGATTCCTTGCGTCCACACGGGGAGAGTCGCAGGTTTCTCCACCGGGGATGGGTCGGGGAGAGGAATGTAACTTGATCGCCAATACGCATCGACGCGGAATCGTGTAAGGACGCTATCGTCGTAACTCACGGTGACCCAGAGGGAATCTATGGCCGCGTTGATCCGAACAAGCATCCCGTCAGCCCCGGAAGGTATGGAGAGCAAGAGCTCGGCCTTTTTCTGTGTGCCGCCGGCCCACTGGAAGGAACCGATATCCTGCCACTCTTCGTTTGCGAACCATCCTTCACCCTGCACGGCGTTTGCCTCCTGGGTTCCGAAAGTCAATTCGCCCATGGGTAACGCCAGGTGGTCGATGAATGTGAGGGAGTGAAATGCGACGGCGCGTTCCCTCGCATCACTCTCCGTCGTGATCACCCTGCTGAACTCAAATGTTATTCTCTGAGCCTGGACATGAAGCACCGGTGCTACAACGGAACAGAGCAAGCACGCGTGAAGGAGATGCCGTACTGGCGGGAGACCAAAGCATGAGGTCCTCATTGAAGTACTCCTCCTCTCCGAATGACGATCAAGCAGCGACAAAACGAACGCGCCTCCGCGACGATGTTCGTCGATCGGAGGCGATGATCTCAAGGAGCCCGCGTGTTGCTCCGGCTGCACAAATATCCCCGAGAGAACGTACCTAATCAGGGAGCTAGACGCAATGCGAATTCCCAGAAGTGAGAATTGACAGCGAATCTCCTGAGCATGTGTACTCTTCGAAGTGACAACAGGTGCATTGTGAAAAGCGAAGCGCCCAAACGAGAAGCATGGGCGCTGCTCTTGAACGACTGTACACGAGACGGGACGAACGGAGGAGGTTAAGCTGACGTTATTGACTTACGTGCCACGTCACGAGCTTCCATTCTCCAGCGGGACTCTGCATGAACACGATCGTATGAAATCGATGTCCTTTGCCTGCGCCAGGCCTTGTCTTCAACATAAGATAAGCGGACGTGTGCGAGTCGTCAGTGATAAGGCGCGACATTTCCGCTGTGCTCGACTTTCCCTCGACGAACATGCCGGACTTCCGCTTGTCCGCAAGCAGTCCCTTCAAATGTTCCAACTTGTTTCCCACCACGACATAGGCCTCGTGTCCGATAAAGGAGTTCACATCCGCCGTCATTTCCCCGCGGAGGATCTTGAGTACGTTCTCCTTGAGTTGGAACACCTCCTCGGAACCGGAAACATACGAATCCGCGCCCAGCGTGAACTTGAACGGGACGGTCACTTCCGCGGTGACCGGCTTGCCGTTGTCAGTTGCCGGAGTGAATTCCCACTGCCGTACCGCCTCCATCGTGGCGTTCGTGAACTCCTCACGACTGCTCTTCACCACTTCAACGTTCGCGACCTTTCCTTGTTCGTCCACCCGGACTTTGAGGTGGACTTCCCCTTCGATTCCGGCTTGCTTAAGTATGGCCGGATATTTCGGGTCCACGCGTTTCTTTACCTCCTGCGTATGTCCCGTTCCACCGAGCAGTGCGGTGGATACCACGATGAGAATACAGCGGCGGACAGTGCTCATTGGTTGATTCCTTTCATTGACGAGCCGGTCATTCAACGTTGTTTGCAGTTATCACGATTTCCCGAAGCTTCGTAACATACACTGTCTCCCGATCCCTTGGCTGTAGCCCGAGCTGGATCGCAAGGATCATGGCCGCAGCGAGTGTGCAGACGAAAAGCGCCGCAATGGGAAATCGAACGGATACATGCCTCGACCACAATTCGGCCAGCAGATGCAAGCGAGGAGTCGTCGCTTTGGCAATGTGTTTGTCCGTTGAAGGGTCTTCCGTCTGGCGCAGTCTCTCAAATGATGCGTTGAGAAGCTGAAGCTGCATGTAGTATTTCCTGCACTCTTCACACCCTCCGAGATGTGCAAACACTTCCGCTGATTCCTCGCTCGTGACCTCGCTATCGGCAAGTCTGCCGATCTGCTTCCGGCTTGCTTCGCAATTCATCGTATTCTCCTCGATTCCAGATATGGTGCCAACTGTTTGATCAACGCCTTGCGCGCCTTGTGAATACGCGACTCGACGGAGCTTATTGTATCTCCCGTGATCGTGGAAATTTCCGCGTATGAAAGCTGTTCAAAATGGCGAAAGACAAGGACTTCGCGATATTCCACCTTGAGCCGGGAAAGACATTCTTCCACGAGCTGGACCGTCTCCTTTCCGACCACGGTATCGTGCGGTGTGACTTCATCCCATACGTCATCCGTCAGTTCTACAGTTCCGTTGGACCGGGTTGCACGCAGCACCCCGTAGACTTCGTTCCGAGCAATCGTAAATATCCAATAATAGAACGACTCGGGCTTGTCGAGGAAATGCACCGACTCCAGCGCTTTTGCGAAGGTGGACTGGATAACATCTTCCGTCGCCGTTCGTTCCTGGAGAAGGCGGTAGCAATAGCCGTACAGTCGGCGCTGGTACTTGCCGTACAATGCGCCGAAGGCTTCCCGGTCACCCTTCAGAAAGCGATGTATGAGCGCTGCATCGTTGTGATTGTGCACGAGATCGTCAGATGTTCCAGTATAGTAGTAAGATGGAAAACGGGGGAAAAACTTGCTTGCTGAGGTCTTTGAGGAAGGGATCAAGAGGCAGACTAGTGCCGTTTCCAATAATTAACCCTGCATACCACTTGAATAAAAGCATTGGAAACGTGCACTAGTGCTCGCTCCCACACAAACTTTAATAGTGGGAGCGGCACTAGAAAAAGACTCTCATCCAGAGCTCAAAGCGCTGGCGTGCCTGACGCGACCCAAACTCGGATGTCTCCGATCCCAACAAGAGGGTAGGCCAGAATATGAACTCGGAGTTCGTGGCGGGTTTGTAGCTGACGGGAGCCGCCACCAGTAAACTCCCGTCATTCACATTGACAAGAGCAAAGACTGAGGGAGTCACATACAACCAATCGAAAGGCTCAGGATGGAGGGCTTTTACATACACGTAATCGCGCATCAACGTGCTTGTGTGGAAAAAGCTCTGATTGGTTTGCAGGGCATGTTGAACGGCCGCAGGCGTCCCTGCATCCGCCGCAGCGAGCAAGAACGAGCGATAGGACTTAAACTCCGGCTCGTTCATGCCGGTCCCGTTACGATAATACTCAACGATGACCGTTGTGTTCGTCGAGCTCAGGAACCGAATCCCCGTCAACACATTGAGCGCATCCGTCGGCTCCTGCTTCGCGACTCCGTTGATAACAACAGATCTGGAAGCCCGACGCGCCAGGGATGCTTCTCCGTGAACTTCCAGGTTTTCCAGGATATTGGCCGACAGATCGATTCCGTACCGGTCAGGAGCGTTTGCACTTTGATACGTCATCACGTCAAAGTCGGTGTCCCACATGAGCGCGGAAAGTTTGACCGCTACGTCGGTATTGCCGAGATCTCCAAATCGGTCATTCAACGAAGGTCCGGGAGGAACAACGACGACGAGGGCCGAGAACGACTGCACCGGCCCGGAAGTATAACTTCCCACGTACTCAACGTGAGCCGACAGCAGCCCGGCTTGCGCCAATTCAGGGTTCTCAGGATCCTTTGCAGGATTCACGAATCCGACAGGGTTGAACGCATAGCCTTTGCCCCAAGTGTATACGGACTTACCGGTCTGGAAGGAGGTCTGAATGGAAGGGCTGTAGCGGGCGAACGCCTCGAAAAGGTCCATGCTCGACCGACGATCGTCATAATAAGTGCCGTGCAACCTCATCTGAAAGCCGACGTCTGACATGGTGTACGCGGCGTTGAGATACGGCTCCAGACGGTATTGACTCGCTGTGGAGGGAATGCTCTGCTGAAAGAACTGCAAACGAGCTATCGGGGAATTCGCTGCAAACCTCAGGACTGTGTACTTTGCGTCCAGATTTCCGTTCCACTCCACGTTCGGCTCTTCGTGTGAAACCGTTCCCTCTTCCTGGCCAACAAGAATCTGCACAAGCATGACGGTCAGGAGCGTCAGCTTTTTCATCGCAGGCTTCCCAATCGACCCATGAAGTTAAGCGTGAAAGCTTCATCCGGCAACGATCTCGATTTGATGCTGCGGTATGTAAGGAGAGAGCGGTAGCCTTTATAAAGAGGGCTGTATGTCTCGATGATCGAAGGCCGAACCAAGCCGTTCCCAAAATCCTTCATCTGCTTGAATTCAAGGGTCTTGATAAGCATGCCGGATGCAGAATAGGCCTCTACCTTCCGAAGCGACGTTCCGTCTTTTGTAACCCACATCTTCAGCCTATCATACGCAACAGTTGGGCTTTTTGCTTTCAGATCAAGAATGGTCTCTTCATCCGACCCGCCTGCAAGGCTCGCGTTGTATTCTTCGGCATACTCCAGTTGCATGATGTCTGCATTATTGAAAACGCCCCCCGTCACAGATTGCAAGCTCGTGATCCGCACAGGCTTGTTAACGTTGGGAATGTAGAGCCACATGTTTTCACCCACGCGCAAGGTTGCCCGCCCTTTTTCGCTGGCAGGAGCCAAATACAACATGGCGATCTTGTCTTTTCCCTTCTTGATCGTGAAGAAGGAGAATTCCTTCTTGGATCCGTTCGGTTCTTCGTTCACGATTGTGCGGTAGGCCTCATACGAATTCGGCAACAGACTCTCGTCGATACGTCTCAGGAGATCGTTAGCGTCCTGGGCAGACAGAGTCCCACTCGCAAGGACGAAGAGGAGAACTGCAAGAAAGACGCGCATGAGAAGGTTCCTGCGGAGCTCGATGTTCATACATGACCCAACGCATCGACGGGTTCCATCGATGCTGCCCGGGATGCCGGCTGGACGCTTGCGAGGAGCGAAATGAGCGTGACAATCGCGACGGTCATCATCACTTCACCCACGGGGACGCTGGGAACCAAGGACACGTCCATAGTGCCGAACCGGAATTCGATGCTCATCGCTCGCAATGTCCCGATGATTCCCACTCCAATCACCGTGCCCACGATTGTGCTGACCAATCCCATTGCCAATCCCTCAATGAGAAACATCAGCCGGATTCTCGCTGGAGGCGTCCCCATGGCTGCAATGGTTCCGATCTCGCTGACGCGTTCAAACACCGACATGGTCATGATGTTCAGAATGCTGACGAGGACAATGGAGATGAGGATGAATTTCACCACGAGCACCAGGAGGTCGACAATCCTCGCAATGGTGGCGAAAGGGGACAACTGTTCCCATGTGTGAACTTCCGCGGATACGTTTGACGCGGCAAACGACTTGCGGAGCGTTTCTGCCGACGTCTTCAGTTCGTCGAAACTCTTGAGCTTCACCGCGACCTCATTGATCTCGGATTGATCCATCCTCAAAAGGTTTATGGCGTCGTCAATGTGCACATATCCGTCCTTGCCCGTCGGGCCGACCACGCTTTCGATGACTCCGCCGACGCGCACCGGGATGCCGTTCACGGACCCTTCCCGGTTTGTCGCTATCAGCACAATATCATCGCCGACACGCAACCCCAATCCTTTCATGAGCGTTGCCGGAACGACCACTTCGCCGCGCTGCACGATCTCCGGAGCCCCGTCTGTCCGGGAGATTCGTTTCGCCAGATCGGTGACTGTTCTCATTTCACGGTCCGGCCGGATCGCAGTCAGGCGGATATTCGAGGTTTGGGCATAATTGCTGATCATCGCACCGAATTTGATGCGGGGACTGAACGCTTCCACTTCCCCCATGCCCTCCAACGCACGTCGCACCGTAGCATACTGAGAATCTGCCAGAAAGAGATGGAGCGGCGTGTTATCGATCGACTCCACGTAACCTGTGGCGTGGATCTGCAGGTCGCCCATTGAACCGTTGGTGATCGTCCCGATCATTTGCGATCGGAAGGAGATCGCCAGACCGCCGAAAACAATGACCAACACCACTCCGAAAGCGATGAGTGAGGAGGTGAGAAGCGTGCGGCGACGATACCTCAGAAGGTTGCGGAACGCGATCTTTACAAGATGGATCATGGCCGTCGCGCCTTTCCCGAGGGTAACAGTGCACCATCCTCCAATGAGAAGATGACTTCTGCTTCACCGACGATCTTTGGGTCATGGGTGGAGAAAATGAAGGTCGTTCCAAGAGATTTCTGCATTGTGTGCATGATCTCGATGATGCGGAAGGCCGTGGCGTGGTCGAGGTTGGCCGTCGGTTCATCCGCAAGGACGACCTTGGGATTCGTCACAAGCGCACGCGCAACGGCCACGCGTTGTTTCTGTCCACCGGAGATCTGGTTTGGGTATTTGTTCTTCTGGTCCAGCATGCCCACAGATTCCAGAAGTGTTTGGATCCGGTCTGCGCGCTCGCGGGAGGACGTGTGACGCAGCATCAGAAGCGGGTACTCGACGTTTTCGTAGACGGTCAAGACCGGGATCAGATTAAAGTTCTGAAAGATGAAGCCAATCGTGTTGCTGCGGAACGCAGCCCCTGCCGTTCTGTCAAGTGTCGCCACGTCAACGCCGTCTACCAATACTTTCCCGGTCGTCGGCTTTGCCAATGTGCCGATCAAATTCAGTGCTGTCGACTTACCGCTTCCGGAAGGCCCTACGAACGACACAAAGGACTCTCGTTCAATGGCGAGTGACACGTCTTTGAGCGCAACAACAGGCACCTCGCCCGTACTGTACACTTTTCCGACCCGTTCCAATTGTATCAGGCTCATTGTGTGTCTCTCGATCAGAATTTAGCGGAAAGGCCGATCACCGGTAAAAGGCCGAAATCATACCGGGGCGTTGATGTCATTGTGCCAGCGTTGTCGACCTTGTATGTGTACGCCAGAATATTCTCACGGTTGTAGAGATTCCACAGGTCAATATATGCGACGAGCGTCCATGAAGCGAATCGAAACGTCCTGTCGAGACGAACGTCAAGCTTGTGATACGAGGGATATCGGACCGAATTGCGCAATCCGTCCACTACGACGTACGTCCCATTTCTGAGGGTAATGTCGGCGACCGGCGTGTACGGGTTGCCCGATGCATACTGGAATTTGACGCCGAGTTGCCACGTGTCATTGAGCTCGAAGCCCGCCAGCACATTCAAGATGTGAGGACGGTCAAATTCGAAGTTGTAAAGCGCAAGTTCATCGTCGTCGCGGCGCTTTGCGACCGAATAAGAATACGATATGCTTCCAACAAGGCCGGATGTGTATTTCTTCTGTACAGAAACCTCTACGCCCTCGGCATATCCGCTTCCGGCGTTCGTAAGCACCCCCGACGTGTCGCTGCCCGTCACAAGACCGCGCAGATCCTTGCGATAGACCTCAAGCGTCCCGCGCGTGTCGTCGCCAAAAAGAAATCCAACGCCAGCGATGGCATGAATTGCCCGGCTGCTCCGGAGGGATGTGTTGGCCGGATCCTGCGCCATCTGATATGAAGCAGGCGTCTGGTAAAACGTTCCGTAGGCAGCGTTAAACGATAATGCCTCGGTCGCGTCAACGGACAAAGACAGGCGCGGGCCAATGGTGCTTTCTTGAGTCACAGAGAAGGCGTCGTACCGCACGCCTGTCGTGAGGGCAACGATCGGGATCGGACGCCACGTGTCTTGAAAGAACAGCGAGACTTTCCTGCCCGCTTCCGGAAGATAGGAGATGGATGACGCGGGCACGATCTGACCGGTCCTTGTTGTATCGGCCGGTTTCCACGAAATCTGTTTTGCATCTATCCAGCTGACGTTGACCCCGAACTTCATCTCCAGGCTGGGGACCGCTTGATAGGAAACGGTACTCTTCATGCTGAAGCTGTTTTCGACGATCTCTTCACCTCGCAGAGAGCGGTCAATCTCGGTTCCCTGCAGCGTATTCCAGCCGTTGCCCGAATACGAGATCGTAGTCAAAGCAAACGCTTGCGGACCGAGCAGGGCGCGCCAATTCACGCCCAGCGCGTCCCCATAGTCATCACGCGCCAGATACGGGTAAGATGACAATGACCCGGATTCTTTGATGGACCCCGTTCGTGTGATCTGGTCCAGATATGCAAATCCAACGAAGCTCAATCGATGATCAACATTCAGGTCGTACGTGAACTTTCCCACCAAGTCATAATACTGCGGAGCTGCCGGCCGATTCAATAAGCTCGTCAGCAGGTCGAAGAACCCCCTCCGTGCCGACACGATCATCGTCCCTCCACCCGGCAAAGGTCCGTCGACCATTGCGCCAAAGCCGCCCAGGTTACCATTCACGTCCGTGTTGTGGGATTCCTTGTTTCCCTCGGCGAGAGACATGTTGAACACGGAGGACAGCTTGTCCCCATACTGGGCGGGAAATCCACCTGTCATGAACTCCACGTCTTTCAGCAGTGCCGGATTCACAATGCTAATGATGCCCATGGATTCCCCGGTCCTTGCAAAATGGATGGGGTTGTAGATCTCGATGTTGTCGAGCAGCGTGAGGTTTTCGTCGGGACTTCCGCCCCGTACAATAAGTTGCGCACTCTTTCCGCCCGCGGTCGCGACACCTGGAAGCGACTGCATGACGCGAAATATGTCTTCCGCTGACCCCGCCGATCGTCGGATCTCATTTGAGGTCAGGGTTCTATAGCTTACCGCGTGTTCTGCCGTCTTTTGAAAGTACCCCCCGGTGACGGTAACCCCATGCATTTCGATGTTCGTTGGACTCAGGTCGATCGAAATACGCGTCACGCGCGAAGTGATCACCGTAACTTCATCGACAGTGGATGGAAGATATCCGACTAGTGTTGTCCTCACTTGATAACTACCAGGCGCAACATCGCGAATAATGAAGTATCCCAAGCTGTCTGAAGAAGTCCCCCACCGTGTGCCGGCGACCATGACATTGGCAAAAGGGACCGGCTGTTGTGTACGTGCGTCACGTACTTCGCCGGAAATCGTACCCCGGGAAGACTGCGCCAGAATGATTGACGTCTCCGTAATTGAAAGTGAGAGAACGAACAGCAATGCAGCGATCAGGTGAGTGCGACGCTTTTTCGAATTCATGAAGTCCTATGGAGTCCGACACGGAGCTTGTTGAACGGTTTAACCGTTATCTATGAGATGCGTTCACATTGAAAACGTTTCACCGCAAAATGAGAAAGAGGGAAGAAAGATCGGAAAGTACAAGTAAGCAGCAGGAGGTCGAGGGAGCTGTGAAGCAGCAGATATTTAAGGCGTGATGTTCAAGGATAGGAGTATTCGCTTGCCCTCGACAATGTTTTCTTTCTTGCGGACATCAGCCTTGAGGGGCAATACGTATCCGCCGGATGTCTTGTCCGGAAAGATCGAGGTTCTCCACGTTGTAGCTCCAACGGTAACAACTACCGGAAGAGAACCCCAACCCCTGCGATGCTTTCCGTACTTCGACGTGATTTCGGCCGATGAACGTTTGTCGAGCGTAATGAAATGCCATCCGGCGATGCCGGGGTGCACCCAGACCTCAGCGCGAATTTCATAGTGTGGGCTAGGCATGGGAAGAATATCTACCGCGATGCACTCATCCGTCGATGCTTCAGAAGTGCTTCCAGGAAATAGTAATCCGCATAGATCAGCGTGACGTCGACCTCTGCATTCGCCGGTTTGCTGGTCACTGAATGAAGTGTGATCCCCCGTGACGGACTTCCTGCGGAAGAATATGGGGCGGAAGCAAGGGACCGAAGAATTGATTCGGCCGTGGCAAAGAGTCTCTGTGAGTGTGGTTTGTCCTCTGTATAGGTGCTGAGTTCAAGAAGTCCGCATGCGGCAATGGCTGCGGCGGATGCGTCGCGAGGTTCGTTCGGGATCCCCGGAGCTTTAAAGTCCCAGTACGGAACATGGTCTGCGGGCAGGTTGTCAATGAAGTATCCCGCCGCCCGCTGCGCCGTGTGCAAGAATCGACTATCGCGCGTAAACCGGTAGGCCATCGTAAATCCGTAGACCGCCCACGCCTGACCACGCGACCAGGTAGAGCTATCCGAATATCCCTGGGCCGTATACCCGCCAATCACACGACCCTCTGTGCTGTCGTAGCTTATCACGTGGAACGTGCTTCCGTCCGGACGAAAGTGGTTTTTCATCGTCCGCTCAGCGTGGCTCATGGCAATCCGGTACAGGCTTGAATCGGCCCCGTTCTGAACCGCCCAGAATAACAATTCAAGATTCATCATGTTGTCCACGATCACCGGATACTCCCATTTCGGATTATCCCACGACTTGATGCATCCGACCCGCGGATTGAACCGTTTCACAGCAGTGCGCGCTGCCTGAAGTACGACCCTCCTGTATGCCGGATTCCCGGTAAGCCTGTACCCGTTTCCGTAACTGTTAAAGATCATGAATCCGATGTCGTGATTATCGATGAAGTACTGCATCGGTTCCAGTTTCTCGGTCCAGCGCTCCGCAGCAGAACGGAAATGAGGGTCCTTTGAATATTCATACATATGCCAGAGACAACCCGGAAAGAAACCCGACGTCCAGTCGGTGATGGGAATCGTCTTCCACGCCCCGTCAGGATTTGTCGCCCGGGGAAAGCGAAGACTGTCGCCAAGCTCCAAGATGCTCCTTCGAAGCTGTGCGTCGGCGTGGACGAAGACCTTTGCGCTTATGTCGCGCATGTCCTGGGCGACGGCGGGGCAAAAGCCGGCAATCAAAAGAACGAAGAGGGTGATTCTTGAGCAATTGGATATCATCGGTCTTCTCAGTTAGAACGACGTCAAGTACAACACGTGCGACCTGTCCGCGATCCGCTGTTTGCCTGCAAGCTGTACTGCAAGCTGGCTGTACTCCGTGGCGCCAAATTTGCTCGACGCTTGCTGTAAAAGCGAGTAATATGCAGTGTCCCAGTTGAATTTTTTGATCTGCTTCCAGGTCCAAGTTTTCTCTCCGCGCAGATAGGGCAGAACCCAATCGAGAGCCCCACGCAACGTTCGGCCGTCCGGGGAACGGTACTTCCAGAGGTCAACGCCCGCATGTTCTGCTAGCCACGCCAAACGAAAGAACGCTTCGAGGTTAAAGAAGACATAATGTGCCGACGTCGTTCTTCGGAGTTCGTGCGGCTGTCCACCATCCGGTTCGATCTGGTCGTCGACGGCTTGGGATCGGGCTTTCAGGAATATTCGTTCAGCCGCGATCGGATCATTGACAAACAAGGCAATCGATCCCGCCTGCACAGCAAACCAGACGCTGATGTTGTTCTCGAAATTCGATGCGGCAATTGCCCGTGGAGCAGTGGTGAGCCAGCGCACATACTCTCGAAACCAGTAGGTCAGGCCGTTCTGATCGGCCGTGGTCCAGGAGGGCGAGCCGGCGAGGAGCCCGGCTGCATCGCACACCAGTCCCAGGTTCCGCGTCTCGATCGTCCCGGCGGGCCTGCCGTCGTCCATTCCCTTCACGGCCTGCGCATGATTCAGGTTCGGATTCATGGCTGTGGCGGTGTCGAGGAACCACGTACGGATCACGTGCGATGCGCGGGCGGCGTAGCGTTCTTCGCCGAAGATGAAATACGCGAGCCCCAGCGTGTGGGCCGCTTCGATCATCGACCCGCAGTACGTTGCGTCCGTGATAGTCAGGATCTCCGGGTTGGGCTCACCGTCTCTGTTGACGTAAGGTAGTCCGTCCGGTTTGGTCGTATCGGGCCAGAAGTACCTGGCAAGACTCATGTAGTCGTGCTTGTCGCCGCTGGGAGGGATTTGCTGCTTGTCCATGACGGACCGAAGCGGTTCGCTCATGGCGGCATCGGCATCTTTTCTGAGCTGGTTCAGGGCAGGGATCAATTCCGGTGTACCCGATCGGTATGCGTCGCGCGCGCGAACGACAGCATGTGCATCGTACGAAAAAATGCGCGGTTGGGCCGCGAGCTGATGAAACACGCATGATGAGGAGGCGAGTACGAGAAAGACACCGAATGAACGTCGAATCATGTGATGCTCCGTTGCACGGCATTGATCTGGGCTGTCAGAGAGTGATCCGAGTGCCGTGTCGGGATCACCAATCATTATTTCTCGAAGCCAATCGTCAGCTCTAACATGGCGAAGAAGTGAGTAAGCGGGTCATAGTCTTTCCTTGTCGGGGAATCTCTGTAGTCTTCAGTTACAATGGCCGCACCTGTGAGAAGTCCAACTCCCACCGAAAATGGAGTAGTAAATCGCCATCGATATCCCAGATTCATAGACGATTCATCGCAATCCTCCTTCGATTATCCTGTCCGCATCGTACCAAAGTCAACGGGGTTTGCTGCATTTCCTTGGTATGAAGCAGTTTTCAGGTTGAACGCGATTCGTTGAATAACTTCACTGCACCTGCCCTCTTTTGTTTTGTCCTGCTTGCCATTGTGCGATAATGTCGCGATGACTCTGTACGCTTGTCAAGTATCGCTCTCTCAGGTCACGATCGCTTATCTTCGCTGCACACGACTGAACTTCCTGATATGCCATCTCGCAATACTTGCCTGCCGTGGCGACATCGCCTATCCTTGCATTGATCCGAGAAAGATTCCACCAAACCTCGATGAGCTGTGGTGAGATCGATGAACTTTTGAGCCACTCCTCGACTTGGCGTGAATGCCGGATTGCCGGGGATCTCAAGCCTGCATTCACCTCACCGAATGCAAGCCAGGACATAGCGGTCATTGCGCTCTGCTGCTCCCCAACGTGCCGGTATTTGTCGACAGCGTCCTGAAGATACCGCACTGCCTTGGCATAGTCCCCGCTGCGCAACTCTGCTTGTCCGAGAGTCTGAAGAGTCAGCGCCTCCAAAAAGAGGTCGTCGGACTCGCGGCTCATCTTCAGGCCGCGATCCAGGTACGCCAGTGATTGTTGGTCCTCGTTCAACATTCCGTACAACGATCCCATATTAATGAGCGACTGCATTTCACCGCGGCGATCTCCAAGCGTTTGACATATTGTGAGGCTTTGCAGAAAATAGTCCGATGCCTTTGCGTAGTCGCCCAGCGTGAAGTAAACGGCTCCGATGTTGTTGACCGCGTTTCCTTCGTCCACCTTATTTTCTGACAACCGGCAAATAACGAGGCTCTCTTCATAGTATTCGAGCGCCTTTGCATAATCTCCTTGAGTATCGTACAAGACTCCAAGGTTATTGAGCAACAGACCCTTGCCGCTCGGGTCGTCCAATTCCTCCTTGATCGCCAAGGCCCTTTGATAGAATTGATGTGCCTCTACAAACTTGTTCTGAGATAGATAGACATTCCCGATTCTTGTAAGAGAAACACCGATCCCGTTGCGGTCGTCCAATTCTTCAAACATCTGAAGACTGGCGGTTAAGTGCTCACGTGCCTCGGCATAATCAGAATTCTTCCATCGAACACTTCCAAGACTCAGGTGGCAGTTGGCTTCTTCGAGAGAATCACCCTTGTTTCGTGCCGCATGTAGCGCATGTTCATAGATGCTCTGGGCGCGTTCGTAATTTGCTTCATGTTCAAAGGTTTCTCCAATCCCAAGAAGAGGGAGTATGAATGTCGAATCGAGGCCGATCGATTTCTCAAACAGTCCGCGCGCAACTGCGACGTCACTTTTGGATTGTCTCTTCGCAAACACGTACTTGGCTCGGAGGTAGAATTCATACGCCCGCGGATCGACTACTCGTGCAGCGGTGATCCCTCTTTCCACAACTGCTGAAGGATTCAAATGCAGAGCACCGATGATCGCCTCTGCGAGTTCGCCCTGCAGCCCCGCCGCCTTCGACTGGATGTGATCCGCCCAGATCGTCTTGCCGGTTGAAGCTTCGATAATCTGAGCCGTCAGGCGAAACTGATCACCCTCCCTCTTCAAAGTCCCGTCCAGCACATACCGGACCCTCAGCCGTTCTGCGATGTTTTCAATCGGAAGGGTCGCGTTCTGCACGGTCAATACGTCATTCATCGGGGCTACACGCACCAAACCCGCCTTCGCCACATCAACGATGAGGTCTTGTGTGATCCCGTACGAATAGGGCTCGTCCGTCTCGGGCCCAAGATTCTTGAGGTAGAGAATGGCTATGGAGTTCTCAAACGCATGGACTTTGCCCGGCGATTTCCAGGCCCAATACCCTGCAGCCAGTGTTACCGCCAAGACCGCTGCAATCCCTCTATAAAGAAGGCGCCGATGCTTGCTTGGGATTCTCCCCGTCTCCCGGGATAATTGTGTTCCCGATGCGTATGATTCCAAGTCAGCGATGAATTCAGAAACGGTCTGGTAACGATCCTTCGATTCCCTTGCCATCGCCCTCCGACAGATGCTCTCGATCGCCTCAGGCACTTCAGGCCGATGCTCCCGCATCGGCTTCGGATCCTCGTTCAGTATCGAGTAGATGAGGGCCTGCTCGTACTCGCTTTCGAATGGCCTCTTTCCTGTTATCATCTCATAGAGCACAACTCCCAGAGACCAGATGTCCGACTGGTATCCCACCTCGTCACCCCTGGCTTGTTCGGGAGACATATAGGCCGCCGTCCCAAGCGTTGATCCCGACTTCGTCAGAAGAGAACGGCCGGAGAGTTTTGCCAGCCCAAAATCAACAATCCTCGGTATGCCGTCGCTGCCCACCATGATATTGGCCGGCTTGATATCCCGGTGAACGATGCCCCCCTCATGGGCTTTCCGAAGTCCTTGGGCGACCTGACCAGCGATGTCGATTGCTGTGTCGATTGGCAACGGCCCGCGGTCGATCAGTTTGTTCAGCGGCTCGCCGTCATAGCAATCCATGACAATGAAGAGCCGATTGTCAGATGTTTCTTCAATGTCATGGATGGTGCAAATATTGGGATGCTGGAGGGCCGAAGCCGCCTGGGCTTCGCGGACGAAGCGTGATTTCGCCACGTCGTCCCGCGTGAGATCTGGAGAGAGAAACTTGAGCGCTACTATACGTTTGAGACGAACATCTTCGGCCTTGTAGACAGTACCCATGCCGCCGCCGCCCAACTTCTCCAGTATTCTGTAATGCGATATTGTTTGGCCGATCATGGGGACACTCCTGAACCTTCACAACCCGTATGCCCCGAGACGGTAACAGACTGCTTACCGAGGAGGGTCATCGCTCAGCAATGTGACACAAGAAAACGAAAAAGCCGCTGCCGGCATTCGCCAACAGAGGCTTCTGCCCCCATCTCTACACACAATCCTACCTGCACATTGGAGTCCCTGCTGAAAACTGCGATAGTCTATGGCTCATTTGCCCGCAATATGGGAATGTTGACCTGGATAGTCAAGTTGGGAGGCCTGACGATATCACAATCGATCCCAAACGAAAACACAATCGCCCAAGCTTCTTACGGGACGTCGCTCATTCCTTACGGCCGTGACTGTAGAAGTCTCTACGACTCGTCCCTAGCTCGCGCGATAACCCCGAGCGCCTGCCCGCCCCAGTGAATCCGGCTATGCAGGCGGGAGTCCCGTCCCAAAACAGCACGTCCCATCCTTGAGGGGACGGGACGAGTATCAACATTTCTTTCGGCGACGGGCGAGTCGTTTAAGCTCTCCGAATGCTCCACAAATGAGGGTTTCTTTTTTCGCACGGGTCCAGCGTTTGACTTGGCGTTCGCGGCGGAAAGCTTCCTTATATGTCTGAAATTCTTCTTCGTATACAACCGCAATTGGCGGATCTGCTCTTGTCGTCTTGCACCCTCTACCCGAAAAATGATCGGCATATCGCTGCAACTTGGATCTCGTAGATCCAAGATACAGTTTTCGCGAACGGAGACGCAAGACGTAGAACCAGGCGGGCATATGGTTCCCCTCGTATGGGACCTTCGAACCGCCTTCGGCGGGCTCAAGTCAGTTCGACTCACCGTCAATTGGGGCTCCGAAGGAGCTGTGAGCGAACCCCACCACAAAAAGATCCACCTTTGCAGTGGGGTGAGTCGAACAGCTCCGCGGGTAGGATTCGAACCTACAACCCTCCGGTTAACAGCCGGATGCTCCACCATTGAGCTACCGCGGAATTTTCTTCTTTAAATATGCGCGTATGCCCTGACCGAGTTCGCCGAAGGCGAACGAGTCGAAGGGCTACCGCGGAAAGAAAAACCCACGACAAAAATCGCCTCGTGGGTGAAGTAATATACGTACCAAGCCCCGAAGAAGCAAGAATCGGGCCAAATCTGTCTGTTGAGAGGTGAAAGATACGTTCGTACGTTACTCCATACAGCACAATCATGAATCCTATGCCCAAACTCACGCCCAAGATCATCCTCGAAGGTACTCGCCTCACGCTGAAGACTGAGATCGCCTTTGCGCTTAACGAACATCCCCGGATCGTTGGTCTGCGCAAGTACCGTTATCATTCTCCCATCATCTCTGCGGAGTGGTGCGCATTCACGAACTTTCCGTGGGGACGCGGCTTGATCAATTTCGAACCAGCCGAAGAGCAGCTCGCAATGGAGGCGTACCAGGCATGGGTTCGCGTGCTCGAACTCCAACGCTACTATTCGTGGATCATTGACCGGTTCCACCTGTCGACGCAGGCGTACCAATTCCAGCGGTATGGGAAACGCTATGACTTCGGCTGGCTGGAGGAACGACTCTTGCCCCTCAATGTCCGGCTCATCCTGTGCACTCGGGAAGCCGCCTCGTTCGCGGCTGCTCGTGAAGAACGGCTTAAAGTCTCGGGAAATCCGAGTCAGTACGACAACTTGGACATCTTTCTCCGTGAACAAGATCTGCTGCTTGAACTTGCAGCCCATTCACGTCTGCCGATGCATGTGGTGGATGTGTCGAACAGCGACGTGACACATGCGGTGGGACGGATCGCAGACTGGATGGAGACGTCGGGAGGACTGACCATGCCCGGAGAAGCGGCCGTAGCAACTCCTAATTCGTGATTCTCCCTTCTGCGAATCACACTCCCGCTACTCTTCTTTTATACTCCACCAACGCCTCGTTCAATCGCTCTCTCGCCGTCGTATCGCCGGGAATGTTGTGTGATGGATGAATCGACAACTTCACGCCCCGGCCCGCAAGGATTTCTGCGACAGTTGTGATCGTCATCCAAACAACGGTCACGAACGCCATCGTTGAGACCGGCCCCACTTTGTCGCGGTGATTCTCCAGAGATACAGAAGCATCCTGCAGCGGCGTGCACGAATCGATGACGATGTCGGCCACTTCGAAAAGAGTCTTCCCGCACGAATGGCGCGTTTTCTTGCCGGCGGATTCCTGGGCCGAACCGCTAACGATCACCTTCATGCCTCGCTTCTTCGCTTCCAGCGCAACGTCGATGTTCACGTTGTTGATCCCAGTGTGGGAAAAGATCCACATCGTGTCCCGCCGATCGAATGTATATGCCTTCATGATCTCGACGCCGTATCCCTCGGCCCGTTCGAGAAAGAGGAATTGGTGGATCCCCATTTCGCCCGTGACGCGCGTAAAGAAGGTAAGGGGTAATTCGATGATGGGATGGAATCCGACGAATCCTCCGATCCTCGGGTACATTTCCTCGATCGGCAACGTCGCGTGTCCGCACCCGAACGTGTGCACCCATCGACCAGCCTGGATGCTGTCCGCCATGACAGAGGCTGCTGAGCGGATGTTGTCGAGTTGCGTCCGCTCAATGCGGTCCATAACGTTGCGAACGTTCGAGAGCCATTGTTGAGAGAGCATGCGAGATCCTGGTCTGCTATGAAAGAGAATATCTTGGTAAAAGAGCGAACCGCGAATGAACGCGAATGACCATTCACTATTCACTATTGACCAGCTTTGGCTTTCGTAAAGCGTAGCTCTTCATCCCCACAAGCAATGTCACCGACAGGCAAAGAAGCACGCCGATGAGGTAGCCCGGAAACACGCCGATTCCCCACGCTTGTGATGCCGCACCGACGCCATAGTTGAGGGCCATGTTTCCGGTCAGAGCTATGATCAATGCGATGCCGATCGCTGTGCCGGTCAAACCGGGGAAGAGTTCGGCGATGAACGACACAATGACGGGAAAAGCGGCGGCGAAGCCGATTCCCAGCAAGACCATTGCTCCTGCGGCAAGATAAGCGTTCGTGGTCAGTGCGAGAAGGAGCGTACCGACTCCGGCGGTCGCAAGACATCCAATGAGCACAGTCCTGGGTTGAGCACGACGAAGTGCCCACCCGAGTACAAGTCGGGCTCCTGTTAGGCTTCCAGAAAGGACCGTCAGCATGAAGATCGCGATCTCGGGCTCGAGTCCGCTAGACCCCTGAAAGTAGGCAGGCGTCCAATTGCTGACGAGCCCTTCTGCGGCGCTTTCGAAAAAGAGGATCATGGCGAGTAGGATCAGCGTTCTATCGCGCACCAGCGTCATGGCCATTGCAAGTGGAAAGCCCTGATGCTGTTTGGGGGACGGAAACCTGATGGCGAGCATATACGCCAGCGGCAACAGTATGGCAAGAGCAAACCAGCTGATGATTTCCATCGGCGTGACGGTCCGGAGGAGCAGGCTGGTCAGGGCGGGCATGCCGAGCGCCCCTACGCCAAAGAAAACGCCGAGCAGGCTGAGCCGGGCGCTTTTGCTTTCTCCGCTGATATCCGCCACTAGGGCATTCGTTCCTCCGTTCAGCACGCCTCCACCCAGACCGATCACAAAGAAGGCAGTCTGGACGATGGGGAATGACTCTGCGCGTGCGACCATCAGGAAACCGGCCGAAAGGATCAGGGCGGCGGTCGCCAGGGGAGACTTGTAGCCGAACCGGTCGACGACGGGGCCAAAGATCAGAGATCCGGTAAGTATGCCGAAGGGGAGAAGCGCCGCCAGCGAACCTATGCCCATTTGGTCGAGTGAGAAGCGCTGGGCAAGGAACGTATTGACTGTTCCCAGCGAGAGCATGGCCATACCGAACAGGGTCATGCCGGCGCAGGCGGCGGCGAAGACTTTGCGAGTGCTATACATCGAGGCACCGTTCCATGGAGTTGTGAATGGTCGATGCTAAAAGAATTCCCACGAAGAACACGAAGCGTGTGTGTTGGAAAAGTGGAAAAAATAGGACCAAAAACTCTTCGTGCACCTTCGTGGGTAATATTTTCTTTCCCTGCTCTTCACTTATTCCCGCTCGCGACCCGGGTATCGCCCTGCACCAACGCCGCCGCTCCGTACAGCGCCGCATCGCTACCCAGTTCCGATGCCAGGAACTGCACTGTGCGCATGCTGATCGGCTGCGCCCATTTGGCGGCTTCGCGACGAATGTCCTCAAGAAATCGGACTGCCGGACCGAAGATCCCTCCGCCAAAAATAATCCTCTCAGGATTGAAGAGACTGACGAAGTTCGCTGCCGCGCTTCCCCACGACTGGATCGCGCCATCGATGGCTTCGCGAGCGATGGTATCGTTCGCATCAAATGCCGCGAACACGTCGTGTGCCGTTATGGCGTCTGGATCGCGTCCGGAGAGTATGCCCCGGTACGTGCTTCGTTGTGTCAGAAGTTCTCGGGCCACTGTAGCGATCCCTTCTCCTGAAGCGTGGTACTCGAAGCAACCGCACTGCACGTATTCTTCCCGAAAGGGTTGACGGAGGGACATCCAGCCGGTTGCTCCGGCGATGTCCTGTGCACCGCGAATAACGCGTCCGTCCGCAAGTATGCCTGCACCGATTCCCGTACCGACGGCCAGGAAGATCGCATTTGAACATCCGCGCGCCGCCCCTTTCCAGTGCTCACCCAGAATGGAACAGGCCCGGTCGCTGTCGACAACGACCCTGCATTCGGCCGATGCGAGTGATCGTGTCAACTCTTCGCGCAAGGGGTAGTCGCCCCATCCCTGTATGTTGGGAGCCCAAACTCGTCCGGTATCTGTGTGCGCAATTCCCGGCACGGAGACACCCACCCCCGAGATGCGGTGCTTTCGTGCCGAGCTTTCGTTGAGCAGTTCGCGCAGAAGTCCGGCGATGAGTATGCCGACGTCCGGTCCTTTTCTGTTCGAGAGTGGGGCGATCTTTCGATCGAGCAGTTCGCCGGATTCGTCAAAAAGACCGCCGGCAAGCTTCGTTCCACCAAGGTCAAGACCAATGACAGCCATAAATCAAGGTAGGAGGGGGTTGCGTGAGAATCAAAAAATCAGATTAAATCTTGCGTGAAGTCCTGCCCGTGGAAGCGCTTTTTTGGGGCCTTTGCGTGAGTCGGTTCTCAGAAACAAGAGCTCTTCTGCTTATTGATCTCATTGCCTCTTGACATCTTCCCCGAAGTTGTATAACATCGAACCGGTTCGAATTGAACTGCCCGCGATTTCCCTGATACCCTGAGGTTCTTTCCATTCCCTGTCAAGAATTTTCACTTTTGACATAAACCGGTTCGACAACTATGGCGACGAGAAGGCCGACAATTCGGGATGTCGCAAAGAAGACCGGATTGTCTGTGTCGACCATATCGCTCGTTCTCAACGAGCAGGAAAATGTCAGCGACGAGACGCGCCGAAGGGTCAAGAAAGCGATCTCCGAGTTGAAGTATCACCCCCGTCGAAGCGCCCGCGGACTTGCGTCACAGACCAGCGGCAACATAGGCTTCATACTCACCGAAGATCACTTCCTTCAAGCAGAACCGTTCTACACAAAGGTCTTCCTCGGCACCGAGTTCGAAGCGCGTCGTCATCAATATTATGTTCTGCTGACGACTGTGGACAAAGGACGGAAAAGCAACCGCGATATTCCGCGTTTTCTTCTCGAGCACAATGTCGACGGCATCATCATTGCCGGTAGGATCAGTCCAGGATGGATCGACGAATGTCTCAGCCGCGACCTTCCGGTCGTGCTCATCGATTTCGAAGAACCTTCGCGGCGGGTTTCCACCGTCATGATCGACAATCGCGCCGGCGCTCTGTTGGCTGTGGATCACCTTGCGAGTCTTGGTCACGCGCGTATCGGCCTGATCGCCGGCGATATCGGTCATCCGAGCATCGCAGAACGTATTGCGGGTTTTGCGGCCGGACTGAAGGCACATGGCATTGAGATGCGCCCGGAATGGACCATCACGGACCAACCTGAGACGGGAATCGAAAACGGCGCCACAGCGGCGCGCAAACTTTTCTCGTCGGTGAACGGCCGGCCGACTGCGATCTTCGCGGCAAACGACGCCATGGCGATCGGATGCCTGCAGACGCTCAAGGAGCTGAAAATCGCTGTTCCGCGCGACGTCGCGCTGGTGGGATTCGACGACATCGAGGCCGGGCTTCACGTCGAACCCCGGTTGACGACCATACACGTACATAAAGAGGAACTCGGCGCGATCGCAGCGCGTCGGCTTGTCGAATTGATTGCAGCAGGATCGCCGTCCGTGACCCGCACAACGGCGGCGGTGGATCTTGTCGTGCGGGAGTCTTCGGGCGGTCCGATAACGGTGACCGTCTCCAAAAGGGCTTGATCGGCGTATTACTTTAAGCCACAGCTCGGCACTTTTTTCATCACAGTTTCATTTCACACATCATTTTCAGGAGGTGCTCCATGAATAGGCGTACACAATTGTTGTGGGCGCTGTGTTGTGTCGGCCTGATGAGCGTTTGGGTATCGGCTCAAACGACCAATCTGCTCCCGATGGGCGGATTTGAAAGCGGGAAGCCGTCGCTGTACAGTGCGGAACAGGGAGCGGGGGCGGTGCTGACGTGGGCGACGGACCAGATGCATTCCGGGACGCGTTCGCTGAAGATCGCGAAGGCGAGCACGGGCGCAGCATCGCGGTGGGTGTCAGGGAACAACGTTCGGTATTGGGTAGAGAACATACCGAAGGCAGTGGATATCAAGATCGGTGCGTGGGTGAAGACGTCGGGTGTGAACACGAGCCCTGCGACAGCGGATGCGAAGTGGCAGGTGAAGTTCGCGTTCTACGACACGAACATGGTGATCATCGGAGCGCCGGTGGCGTTGGACGTGGACCAGAGCGTGGCGACACGCGACTGGTATGCGGACACGAACGGCGTGGCAAGCCTGCAGCTGCCGAAGGACGCCTACAAGCTGATCATCTCGGCCGAAGCGGGCGCGAACGCGACCGGGACGGTGTGGTTCGATGACTTCATCTTCATAGGCCGCGCCGGTGCATGGGCGGGTCAGAACTGGAACGGGTTCGTGGATGCCGACAGCGGGTGGCAGTATTGGATCGCTCCCGTCGGCGGCAACGACGGAGAGACCTACTTCCCGGGTTCGGGAGTGGTCGACGGCGTGGCGCGGACGGGCACCTCATCGCTGAAGATCTCGGCGCCGGCGGGTCACCCCTCGGGTGAGCTCGTGTGGTTTACCGAGACCGTGCCGGTGACGGCGGGCAAAGCGTATGTGCTCAGCTCATGGGTGAAGACGAGCCAGATCAGGAAAGACTCGGTGTTCAATGCCGAATCGCAGCTGGGCTACACGGTGACATGGCACAGCAAGGCGTTCAGCGACGGCGGAGGATGGAATGAATTCGCCGGCGCCGACTACCGGTTCACACTCAAAGACACAGCCACCGACTGGACACAATATTCAACCATCTTTACCGCACCGGTCGGTGCGACTCACGTCTCCGTCAGGGCACGCTCGTGGCACATCTGGTCCGGCGTCTCCTGGTGGGATGATTTCGCGCTCCGCGGACTTGAGGCTTTGACGACAGGCGTTGAGGAACAAAAACTTCCTCCAACAGCTTCGGCCACACCGACGGAGTACGCACTCGCGCAGAACTATCCGAACCCCTTCAACCCGGCAACCGTGATCGAGTTCAGTCTGCCGGCGGAAGGTCCTGTGCGTCTGGATGTGTTCAACGTGCTCGGTCAAAAGGTGGCAACGCTTGTAGATGAGGTCAAGTCTGCCGGAACGTGGAAAGTCCGCTGGAATGCGGCGAACTCATCCGGCAGGACGCTCGCCAGCGGTCTCTACTTCTACCACCTCACCGCTCCGGGTGTCATGATCACCAAGCGGATGGTTCTGCTTAAGTAACTCCTCGCTTCGCGATGTCGTGGGGCTGTGAATGCAATGCCGGCAGCGGTTGTCGTCTCGACGGCCGTTGCCGGATGTTTTTCTCTTCTGCTATGAACCGGCAGTCCGTTTCGTTCCACTCACTCTGACGGCCGTACTCTATGCAACGACTGACCATTCTTTTCATCCTCGTTGTGCTCCCGTTGAACCTGGTCTGGCCGGGGTCCACCGGCAAGATCGCCGGCCGCGTTCTCGATGCCGTAACCAAAGAGCCTCTTATCGGCGTCAGCGTCATGATCGAAGGGACGCGCCTCGGCGCTGCAACGGATGTCGATGGAATGTACACCATCCTCATCGTGCCTCCCGGGACCTATGTGGTCCGAGCATCCGCCATCGGATACCACCCCGCGTCCATGACAAACGTGAAGGTCTCTGTGGACCTCACCACGAAGGCCGACCTTGAGCTGACCGAGACGACGATACAGTTGAACCAGGAAGTGATCGTCGTCGCCCAGCGTCCCATTGTCCAACGCGACCTTACGTCGTCATCCGCCAAGGTCGATGCGGAGCAGATCAAGGCGTTCCCGGTCGAAGACGTGGCAGGATTGGTGAACCTTCAGGCAGGCGTGGTCGAAGGTCACTTCCGCGGCGGCCGCTCAGGAGAGGTGCTGTATCTGATCGACGGCATTCCCGTGACCGATGCGTATTCCGGCGGAGCGGGCATCACCGCTGAGAACCATTCCATTCTTGAACTTGAAGTCATCAGCGGAACGTTCAACGCGGAGTATGGACAGGCCATGTCCGGCGTTGTGAACCAGGTGACCAAAGAGGGATCCCGGAAGTTCCAGGGCAGCGTATCCGTGTATGGCGGCGATTATGTCAGCGGCCGTGATAATCTCTTTCTTGACCCCGATTCTGCACGACGCGGCAACCTGACAAACGAATTGTATCCCGCGGACACGTATCAGAAGCTTCGTCCGAACGACATCGCGGATGTGCAAGCGAGCCTGAGCGGGCCGCTGATCGGAGAGGACATATCGTTCTTCATCTCCGGACGATTGTACAACAATGAAGGATATCTCTACGGACGCCGGATATTCCTGCCGACGGATTCCACGGATTACAGCTCGAACGACCCGTCCCGCTGGTATCGTGGCGGCACCGGGGATAACGCGTATGTTCCGATGAATCCTGATAAACGCTCGACGATCCAGGGCAAGTTCACGTTCAGGGTCAGTGGCGCAAACAAGCTGCAATTGAACCTGATGCATCAGGACCGCACATGGCGCTCATACGATCATCGCTACAAGTACACTCCGGATGGAGCGTATCGCAACACGTCCACCGCCAGGATGGCGAGCGGAACGATGACGAGCACCGTGGGCGAAGCGACTTTCCTCGACCTTCATGCGGCATGGATCAGCAACCGGGAAAATATGTTCGTGTACGAAGACCCATACGACACCCTGTTCCCGGTCTACACTCGCCGGCTTTCCACCGGAGGGTCCGCATTCTTCACCGGCGGCGCGGAGGACCTTCACCTCCATCGGGAAACGCAGACTGTTATCGGCAAAGCGGACCTCCTCAGCCAGCCGACGCAACAGCACCAGATAAAAATGGGAGTGGAAGGTAAATGGTACCGGGTGTGGGTCAACAACTACGGGATCCAGAACGACCAAAGCACCAACTATCGTCCCCAGCCGGTGTACTTCGGACGTTCGGAATTCGCATCGGTCGTACTCTCTCCCCGTCAGTTTGCGGCGTATGTTCAGGACAAGATGGAATTCGACGACCTCATCGTCAATGTCGGTATCCGCGTCGACCACTTTGATTCTCAGGCAAGAATACTCACAGATCAGCTCACGCTCAGCAGGCCGAAGCAGACGAAAGCGGCGCCGTTCGAATTCCAGGCCAGTCCGCGGTTCGGCCTGGCTTTCCCGATCACCGACCGCGGCGTTTTACACCTCTCCTATGGACATTTCTTCCAGATTCCGTCGTTCGACCTGCTGTTCCTGAACCCTTCCTACAATATCAATGCGACGGAATCATTTCAGGTCGGGAATCCCGGACTGAGGTCAGAACGGACGGTCGCCTATGAGCTCGGGTTGCAGCAACAACTCACCGACGATATTGGACTCGACGCTACAGTCTACTCGAAAGACGTGCGCAACCTCATCGGCACGCAGATCTTTGATATTGGCAACGGGAACAAATACTCGCAGTATGTGAACCAGGATTATGGGACGACGCGCGGCTTCATTCTTTCGTTCGAAAAACGGATGGGCGACGGTTTTGGAGCTTCTCTTGATTACACATTCCAGATCGCGAAGGGGAACGCCTCCGACCCGAATTCGGTGTTCCTCGACAATCAGACCGACCCGCCGCGAGAAAGCCAGCATCAGCTTGCCCCACTCGATTGGGACAGGCGGCACTCGCTGAACCTTTCCATGACATGGGGAAACAGCCAGGATTATACGGTCACTCTCATTACCCGCTTGGGGAGCGGATTGCCGTATACGCCGGCCCTGCAGAACCAGCGGACCGGCCTGCTCAACAGTGAAAACAGGCCGATGGTCTTCACTGCCGACATCTATGCGACGAAATCGATCCCTTTGCAGGGGGCCCAGATCAATGTGTTTGCGAAGGTGTACAACGTGTTCGATTCGGAGAACGAGCTGGATGTGTTCACCGACACCGGCCGCGCGAACTACAGCCTGCAATCGGGTTACTCCGGCCGGCCGCGCGGTGTGAATTCCATAAAGGAATTCTACACGCGACCCGACTTCTATTCAGCGCCCAGACAAGTGATCATCGGATTCGAGGTGTCGCTATGAGCCGAAACCGATCGTTGCTCGTTACGCTCGCTGTAGCCGGGTTCATGTCTGCGTCGTGGTCGCAGCGTTTCATCGACCCCAACAAAGGAAACCTCATCTACACCAAGAAGGGGATCATGGACGGAAATCTCGTCCGCACCATATTTTTGAACCACGGTGAAGTGGCGCACTATCCGGACAAACCGTCCGGCGAATGGCCGAAAGGTACGGGACATCAGTACATCGACGGCGTGGCCGTGATCGTGCAGTCGGAAACCCGCGACTCGACCGGAGCCGTCATCCATCCGCTCGAAACGAACTATCGGGAGTTCAACCGTAAGGACCCGGTAACCCGAATTCCCTGGGGCTGGGAACCGCTACCCGGGTACGCGCGCCAGACGCAAGACGAGCCGGCGATGAGCAGCAAACCGTCGACATGGCCCCCGTTCTGGCCCGACCGGAGCCCGGAATGGAACGGCCTCTGGAACGGGTTCTTCGGACGCGGCATTCTCAATGCGGACCTCGAGACATATTTCCGGATGGACGACGCGGCCGACAAGCAATACGCGTACCGACCGGATCCGACTGATACGACGCGGGGCGGTCTTGGACTGCAGGTGGCTGTCCGCGGATTTCAATGGTCCCAGGTGCTCGCTTCGGAAGTGATCTTCTGGTACTACGAGATCACGAACATTGCGAAGCAGGATTACACCAAGACGGTGTTCGCGCAGTACGTCGATTGGGGCATCGGCGGCACCGACGACTCCAGCGACGACGCCGGACTGTTCGACACTCAGCTGGACATTGCGTATGCCTTCGACGGCGACGGGATCGGATCTCCCGCGAATTGGTCCCCCGTGGGGATGGCCGGATACGCCTTCCTGGAAAGTCCGGGCATCACCAAGGATTCTCTGGGGCTTCCGCACAACCTCGACGATGACGACGACGGCATAGTGGACGAAAGCCGGGACAATGACGCAGGCCTGAAGATCGAAGGACGGTCGAACGTGATCGCGGACTTGAACAACCGGTACACGATGAGCAAGTTTCTGTCGTTCTATTCCCTGCTTTCGATGAACGAAATTGTCGCCGTACAGCAAGGAGTCTGGTGGACGGGTGATGAGAACGCGAACTGGCGAATATTCACGGACATCGACAACGACGATGTGTGGGAGGAGGGAGAGCCGTTGAACGACGATGTGGGGTCGGACGGCCTCTCACCGTTCGACGATGCGTACGCCGGTCCCGATGCCGACAGCACGCAGGGGAACGGTCGCCCCGACCAGGGAGAACCGAACTTCGGAATTCTGGACAAGGATGAATCGGACCAGCTCGGTCTGACCGGCTTCAGCATCTTTCCGGTGCATTTTTATGAGCTTCACAATGACGAACAGAACTGGAATGTGCTGACGACGCCCATCGATACCACTGGTTTTCAACAGTTGAACGACGTCAATTTGGGAATGTACTTTTCGGCGGGCGCACGCCGCGATCAATCGAGCGGATTTCCGGGGAATCTTTTCCCGCTGCGACAGTTGCAGACGGAGCGATTCTCCATGGCGCTGCTTTTCGGCGACGACCGGAATGACCTGGTGCGCCGCAAGCGGACCGTGCAGCAGATCTACAATGCTAATTACCGGTTCGCAAAGCCGCCGGACAAGCCGCTTGTCACTGCGATCCCGGGCGACCACAAGGTGACGTTGTACTGGGATGATCGCGCGGAACGGTCGTTCGACCCCTTCCTCCAGCAATATGATTTCCAGGGGTACCGCATTTACCGGAGCACGGAACCGAGCTTCCTGGAAAACCTCATTATTACGGATGCCTACGGCAAGGCGACGTTCCATAAGCCGCTTGCTCAGTTCGACCTCGTCGATTCCATTCAGGGACTTCATCCCATAGACATCAACGGTGTGATGTTCGACCTGGGGAGCAACACCGGCCTCCGGCACACGTATGTCGACACCGACGTTCAAAACGGACAGACCTATTATTACGCCGTCGTCTCGTATGACAACGGATTTTACACGATAACAACGGACGGCAAGGAAGACGGCATTGCCCCCTCCGAGTGCAGCGCCGTTATTCGGGCGGACCTCAGCGGGAACGTCAAACCGGATGTGAATACGGCAGTCGTCGTTCCGCGAGCGCCCTCTGCGGGCTATCGTGCGCCGGGTTTTGAAGGGTTGATCTTTCACAATGGACCGGGCACTGGGACATTCACCATCGAGGTTCTGAATCCAGACTCAGTCAAGTCGGGTCACACGTATCAGGTCACGTTCACCAATCCCACGGCATTCCAGAACAGTCCCAACCCATCGTTCGTCTTGACGGATGCGTCAGATGCGCGTGTTCTGAGTCCGTCAAAGAACGCCGTAGGCCAGCCGGAAGAGACCGCCATTGTCGATGGGTATATCGGCTACGTGCGCAACGATCCGGCCATCACTGTGAACTCTGCCCAATCCGGATGGACCGTCGGCAACTCGAACCTGACGGTCAAAATATCTACTCTTCAGACCGACCTGGGATACCAAAATGTAGCCGTCTCATATCCTGCGGACTTTGAGGTACGCTTGTCCGACCAGGTTGTGGACACATCGACGCAAACAGGATTCTTCGATACGCCCATACCGACCAGATTCACGGTGTGGAATGTGACGGAAAACCGGAAGGCGTACTTTAAACTCGCCGACAATCGGTCGGATTCATCGTTCGCCCCCGGCAATGTCCTCATTATAGCAACGGGCGACAGTCTGGGGAAGAAGCCTGTCATGGGCAATTACCGGGCCGCTTGGAAGATCGAGCTGTTCGTCGACACGCTTGCCGGTGCTTTGCGTTTGCCGCAGCCGGGGGATATCTACCGATTTGTCACGACAAAGCCGTTCCGTTCCGGGGAGTCGTTCCAGTTCACCATGCGAACGGCTTCTATCAACAATGCAATTGCGGTTAGAGAGCTGGAGAACATTGCGGTTGTTCCGAATCCCTATGTAGGTGCCGCATCCTGGGAGCCGCAGAGCCTCTTCCGCACTGGACGCGGCGAGCGTCGGGTGCATTTCATCCACCTCCCGGCCCTGTGCACGATTCGGGTGTATACGGTCAGCGGGAATCTCGTGCAGACCCTGACACGGGACGCGGCTATCGACGATGGGCAAATCTCCTGGAATCTTGTTTCCCGCGACGGCATGGATGTCAGCTACGGGCTGTATGTGTACCATGTCGAAGCCCCCGGCATCGGGGAAAAAGTTGGAACATTCGCCATCATCAAGTAAGGCGGACATACCATGAAGGGACTCTCGCTCTGGTTCGTGGCGGCGCTCTCGTTGACGGCAGCGTCCACCTCTTCCGGACAGTTTACCAACAGGAATGTGTCGAAATCCGGGACGACCGCCGCCTCATTCCTGGAGATCCCGGTGGGTGGACGTGCGATCGCCCTCGGGTCGGCGTACGCGGCTGTGACTGGTGACGCATCGACGCTGTACTGGAATCCGGCGGGTGCAGCGCGGTTGGAGGGCACCCACATTCTCTTCTCCCACAATGCCTGGTTCGCAGACCTGCGGTTCGATTACGCAGCGACGACAATTGGCCTGGGAGATGTTGGGACGCTCGGCCTTAGCCTGACCTCGCTCAGTTCCGGCGACATGCCGGTGCGGACAGTCGACCGTCCGGAGGGAACCGGCGAACTCTTCAACACGTCGAGCATAGCAGTCGGGCTACATTATGCGCGGAATCTGTCGGACAGGTTCTCGATCGGTTTCACGGGCAAATACATCAGGGAAAGTATCTGGCACATGCAGGCCCAGGCGTTTGCCGTCGATATCGGAGCTTTGTTCACGACCCCATTTTTCAACGGGCTACGTATCGGCGCGCTCATCTCGAACTTCGGCACCGATCTCAAGCTTGAAGGACGAGATACGCGAACGTTCATCCGTGCAGACGAACGCTATATGGGGAGCAACGACAGAATCCCGACGAACATCGAAATGGATACTTGGCCCCTGCCGCTGAATTTTCAGTTCGGCGTTGCAACAGACGTAGTAAAGGACGAGGCGTACCGACTGACAGTCGCAGTCGATGCGCTGCATCCGAGCGACAACTACGAGAGCGTCAATGTCGGCGGAGAGTTCGCATTCTCAGAGCTTCTGTTCATCAGGGGTGGATACCGGTCCCTTGGCCTGTTCGACCGCGTAGGAGGCTTCACATTCGGCGGCGGAATACTCACTGAGCTGTTCAGTGACGGTCTTCGGGGGAGCGTAGATTACGCGAATGCCAACTACGGCCGTCTGAATGCCGTGCATATACTAACTGTAGCAGTCATTCTGTAGATTGTCGTTTGTGTGCCAATTCTTCTTCGGTAGAATATCCTCAATGTGCACTTTCTGGAAGCACGTTCTCCGCGGTACGTTTTCATTCTTGGCATTGAGTTTCGTTGTACTCCCGGGTTGCCGCGAACATAGCCCGGATACTGCTCCGGTAACCGACGTCGTCACCCTCACCTATTGGCCCGCACCAAATCCGCAGGAAGTGGCTTTTGCCGACACGATCGTGCGGCAGTGGAACCGGCTTCATCCTCGCATACAGGTCCGGATGCAATCGATTCCCGTCAGTGTCTCGACTGAAGAAGTCTTGCTCGCCGCGATTGCCGGAGGCACAACGCCGGACATCTGTTCGAATATTTGGCCCGGAGCCCTCCATGAATACACGCGCGCAGGGGGACTCCTGAGACTCGATCGATTCGCCGATTTCGACTCGGTCGCGCGATCACGAACACCGGACCCGCTGCTTCAAACGTTCCGATCGCCGGACGGCGGATTCCATCAAATGCCCTGGAAAACGAATCCTGTGATGATGTTCTACAACAGGACGCTGTTCGAAGAATCGGGCGTCGAACTCGCACCGCGGACGTATTCCGAATACTTTGCGGCGGCGCAGAAACTCACGCGCGACCGGAACGGCGACGGCATCATCGACGTGTGGGCGGGGGAGCGCGACATCCGGCCGATCTGGTGGCAGAGATTGTTCGACGTATTCCCGTTCACGATCGCCGCATCCGGAGGACGAACGCTGTTCGAGCAGGGGGAACCCGCGTTCGCCACGCCCGCAACTGAGGGAGTGTTCGCCTTCTTCCAGCGCTGCTATGCGGAAGGATACTACCCGCATACGTATTTTGCGGGCGGAGATCCCTTTATTCTGGAAAAGAAAGCGACGCAATTCTCGGGTCCTTATCTCGTCGCCACGCTGCAATCGCTCGCTCCCCGATTGAGGTTCGGCGTCGTTCCTCTGCCGGTGCCCGACGATCACACGGGTCCCGTGCACACCTACGGCGATTACAAAAATATTGCGATCTTCACGACGACGCGGTACCCCGCGGAGGCCTGGGAATTTGTGAAGTTCATGGTCGACGCCCGGCAAGACCTGCTGCTGTTGACGGTGGCGAACCAGCTGCCCGTCAGGGGCGACCTTCTTACCAATCGGATGTTCGCTCCGTATTTTGAAAAAAATCCGATGATCAGGTCGTTCGCGGAACAGGTGCCGTACACCAGAGGAGTGGATGCGGCGCCGGACCTCAAAGAACTGTTCGACGCGTTGTCGCAAGAGTACGAATCGTGCGCGGTCTACGGCCGAAAGACTCCCTCGCAGGCCGTGCTCGACGCCCAAGAACGGATCCGGGCGATCGTGGACTGGAATCGATGAATGCCCATTCGCACACGGACACGCCGCGCCATGCGGACCGCGTCGGGTACGCCCTCGTGTCGCCGTATGTCGTATTCTTCCTGCTCTTCGTCGGATACCCGCTGATCTTCTCGTTCGTCCTGATGTTCCATCGATGGAACATCGTCACGCCGATGGAGTGGATCGGTCTCCGCAACTTTGAACGTTTGTTGGGCGACCCGCTCTTCTATGCGTCGATCACCAACACCTTCATCTTCCTCTTTGTTCACATCCCTCTCCAGCTTGCGGCGGCCCTGGGAATCGCCGTCCTGCTCAACATGAACGTACGATTCCGCGGCTTCTTCAGGACCCTGTATTTCCTGCCGGTTGTGGTCTCCGGAGTTGTCGTGACGATACTCTGGCAGCAACTGTATGCGTACGACGCGGGTTTGCTGAACAGGTTGATGACGGCTCTGGGTGCGGCGAGAATTCCCTGGCTCGTCAACCCGGACATCGCCATGGGGTCGATCGCCATCATGGCAACGTGGAAAAATGTCGGAATATACATAGTCCTGTTTCTTGCCGGACTGCAAAATATTCCGTCGGAACTGTACGAATCGGCGAGCCTGGACGGGGCGTCCCCGGCCGCAAGATTCTTCCGGATCACGCTTCCGATGCTGAACCCGACCGTCGTGGTAGTGCTCGTCCTGTCGACGATCGGCGGATTCTCGCTCTTTATCGAGCCGTATGTGCTCACAGGAGGAGGTCCGATGCAAAGCACTCTGTCGGGTGTCCTCTATATATATTACCAGGCGTTCAATTTTGGCCATATGGGATATGCCGCGACGCTCGGCTTCGTACTCGCCGTTCTCGTGTTCGCCGTGGTCGTTCTGCAACGGAAATCGGTGGAAACGGAGGGAACCGTATGAAACGCGGCCTTCTCTATGCCGTCCTGATTGCGGGCGCCGTGGTGTTCGCCTATCCGTTCCTGTGGATGTTCGCATCGTCGCTCAAGCCGGAGGCTGAGATCGGCGGGTTCGGACTTTGGTCGTCGTCCGCAGGATTTCACAATTATGCCGAGGTCTTTTCGCGAATTCCCATCGGCCGCGCCCTCTTCAACAGCATTCTCACGTCGACGATCAGCACGACCTCCGTCATTGTGTTCGGTTCGATGGTCGGTTATGCGCTTGCCCGGTTGAATTTCCGAGGGCGTGACGGACTGTATTATCTGATCCTGTTCACGATGATGGTGCCGTTCCAGGTCACGCTGATCCCGCAATACGTGCTGATGGTCGCCCTCGGCATTACCGATACCTATCTCGCGATTGTGGCTCCCACGCTCCTGAGCGCATTCAGCATTGTGCTGTTCCGCCAATTCTTCCGAGGAATTCCGCAGGCCTTTATCGACGCAGCCCGGATCGACGGATGCTCGGAATGGACGATCCTGCGCCGCATTATCTTGCCGATGGCGCGGCCCGTCGTTGTGACAGTCGCCATCCTGACCTTCATGACGAGCTGGAATGAGGTGCTGTGGCCCCTCATCGTCGTCCGGGAGCGCTCACTTATGACCATGCCGCAGCTCGTTACGTTGTTCACGATCGGCGGCGAATCGGAAGCTCTGCTCGGATTACAACTCGCGGCCGCGACGCTGCTCGCATTGCCGATCATCGTCGGCTACAGCTTCTTTCAGCGGTCGTTCATCGAAAGCATGGCGTCCGCAGGCATCAAAGGATAACTGCGCATGATGCCGCTGTTCCTTGCACTGCTGACGGCAGCTCAACCTATCGTCGGCGACACTTCGGTCGTCGCGCGTGTCGGCGGCATCGCCATCACCGCCGACGAACTCCTGACCAGCTACGAGTTCGGTCCCGCCTTTGTCAAGCGGTCGCCGGACCGTCTGCGGCGCCATCTGGAGTACATGATCAATGAGCGCCTGCTTGCGCTGGAAGCATTGCGGCTCGGGTTCGACACGACCTCGTTTGTGAGTGAACGTCGTGAAGCGTTGGCGGAGGATCTGGCGGTCGAACAGCTGTATCGGGACGTCATCCTCTCACGCGTTCACCTTTCGGACGACCAGATCGCGCTTGATGCTGTTCGCGCGGGGACGACGGTACTCATGCGATGGATCTATTGTCCGACAGAGACCGAAGCACTGCGCGTCCAGAACGATCTTCTTCGTGGAGCGCCATTCGATTCGTTGTTCGCCAGGAACCTGGATTCGTTGATCAGCGAAGGGAGCCGGTCGCTCGAAACGACAGTACTGAGGCTTGAGCGGGACAATCCGATCGTTGCCGCCGCTCTTGAGAGGCTTCACGAGGGCGAAAGTTCCGGCCCCATCCGAGGGCCCGACGGCGTCTATATCTTTCATCTTGACCGCATGATGCGAAATCCGTTGATCACGCAAACGGAGGCAGCAAAGCTTCGTCATGACGCCGTCGCCATGCGAAGCCGGATGATTGCGGATAGTCTTGCAGAAGGATATGTACGTGCGAAGATGATGGAATCCAACCCCGTCATCAAAGCCGAAGGCTTCAACATCGTTCGTGCGTTGATCGGCGATCGGGGACTATCCCACGATACACGTGTGCAGTGGAATATTCCGACTACCTACTGGACAGAAGCCGGCCCGCAGCCGATCAGCACTTCCGGCACAATGATGGACAGGCCGCTGGTGACGTTCGGGGCAAGAACATTCACTGTGCGCGATTATGCGCGATGGTATGACATTCGGCAGTTCCAGCTCGATACACGCTCGCCCGAAGCTTTCAACAGCAGCGTGAAACGGACGGTCTGGAAAATGGTGCAGGACAGGCTCTTAAGCGAAGAAGCATCGTCGCGAGGCATGTTCGAACGAACGGATATCGTGCTCCGCTCGCGCGAGTGGAGAACGAAGCTCCTGTATCTCGCCGGTCGGTCGCATGTAATGCGTTCGATCCAGATTACGGACAACGACCTTCGACAACGATATTCACGGGAGAGAAAGCGCCTGAGAGACGGATCGGGTCAAATACCTGCTTTTGAAGCAGTCCGGCAGAGATTGTGGGAGGTCGAATACGCTATGCGGGAATCCCGCACGTTAAACGATGCGATCGCCGGGTTGCGAAAGAGAACGGGAGTCTGGGTTGACGAGACAAAAGTGAAGGAACTGCAAGACAGCATTCCGGCCGACTCGAGACCTCTTGAAGCGGTCTTCTACAAGCCGGGCGGAACGTTTCCCCGTGTCGCATTTCCGACAATAGACGAAGCGTGGGAGCGGCTGAAGTGATCACAATCGAGAAAGACCCAAAAGACAAACGCCAAGATGCCAAGAGCACATAATATGGCAGCGTCCGCCAAGGACGCCAAGAAGAATTGTATGATGAGACCAGGTTTCTTGACACATCTTGACGTGCTTGGCATTCTTGGCGTCTTTGCGTTGAACGGAATAGCACTTCCAGGTCTTCTCGCAACGGCCCAGGATCCGCTTCGCTATTCCTTTGCAGGCCGCCGCGGGCAGGTGGAAGTTGGCGGGCCATTCGCCGCAGCCGAGTTCCATGACAGTAGGCCTGTTCCTTCGAGGATCGGGTTCTTTCATCCCGTTGCAAACAGTGTCGATCTCAGCACAGATTATTGGAAACGCGGTGAATCCATACCGCTTTCCATCCGGATCGACGCGGGAAGCTTCTCAAACGTGCTTGCTCGTGAATCGTGGGAGTATGACCTCAGTCCATTTGGTGTGACGTTCAGGAAGAATGAGGGAACGATCCGGATGTCGGTGTCATATGCCTTTGGTGAACGGCTTCCGGCAATGTTCGTGACGACCACCGTCGTCAATGCCGGCGAGGACACGTTGCCAGTCGACATCGTGACTCATCTTTTGTTTGCACTTCGCACATGCCAATCGTACACGCGACTCGATTCGTCCACGGTGGATGTCGAAGGTCCGGGCAAAATGGTTACCGCTTCGTTTTCCGAACGCGGGGCTCATCAGGCTGTGACCTTCGTCCGCAATCTTGGCGCCAGTCCAGTCGCCTGGTCCACCGATGCGGATGCGGCCGGGATCAAGGACAATGGCGAACATGCATGGTCCGGTGTGCGCGATACCGTGCTCTTCATGGACGGCCGGCGACGGAATGCGGCCCTCTTTCGGTACCGAGCTGACTTGCGTCCGGGTGATTCGGTCGTGGTCGTTCACATGATTGGAAGTACCGAAGCCGTAACCATGCCGGAAATCTCACGGAATGCGGACATGCAATGGGCGTCGGATATCGCCCTATTTGAGGGTCGCGTTCGTCATCCGGCGAATCAACCCTTTGAATTCACTACGGGTGACCGATGGATCGACCGGACTGCGGCATGGTCGCGCTCGCTTGTCGAAGCGAATCAACACGTTCTGGACGGTTCGCTCGTTCCGATGCCCTGCCCTGCGGAGTATAACTTCTTGTTCACGCATGACATACTGCTCAGCGGGCTTGGCATCGTCAACGTCGATGGGGAAAGAGTACGGCGCGACCTGCAATGGATCGTAAAACATGCCGACGGCACAAATATTCCGCATGCTTACTACTGGAGAGATACCTCCTTTCAGACAGAGTATTGCACTCCGTCGAACTGGAATCATTTGTGGTTTCTGATGCTTTCTGCGCGGTACATCCGGTACACGCACGACACCGCGACAGGACTGACGCTTCTTCCGTATGCAGAACGGAGTGTTCGCGATCTTTTGACCCAGGTTGGTGCTGATGACCTTGTTCATGCACCGAGACCGGACTGGTGGGACATTGGATGGCGCGACGGACCTCGCGCCTATCTCACCGCCCTCATGTCGCGCGCGCTGGATGAGTATGTCGTCTTTCGAACATCGATCGGCCGGAGAGGAGATTCTCTTCAGTGGCTTGAAAACACGTCCATTCGCCTCCGAACCGCGCTTCTCAAGCGACTGTGGAACGAGCGATCGGGATACCTGCTCGATAGAAACGGAAATGACATCGATCGTCACATCTTCGCCGGTCCGCTGATAGCCGCAGTCTACCGACTCCTTCCGCAGGCTGTGCTTGAGCGGCTTGTCAGGACGGCGGAGGGCAAACTGCTGGCACCCGGAGTCGGCATTCGTGCCGTCATGCCTGCGAATTTCGACCGCGATTCAGTCAAGCGCTACTACGACATCAAGGGAAACGAGGCAGGGAATACGTACTGGTATATCAATGGAGGCGTGTGGCCGCACCTCAACGCGTGGTATGCCGTGGCGCTTCACCAGGTCGGACGCACGCAGGATGCGATAGATTTCTTCCGAACAACCATGACGCTCGATGGAGTAGCTTCCGGACCATCGGGCATCCCTGCGATGTATGAGTATCGCATGTCGGATGTCTCGTCGAAAGACTTTGGTACCGTCGACAAGCCGTCGTTCCTTTGGGCGGGCGGATTCAATCTTTTCACGATGTATCAGCTTGCCGGAATTCGCGATGTTCCATGGAATCTCGCATTCGATCCGTCCGTTGCCGCCTGGCCCACAGTGATTGCCAGTTGGAATTATGGAGGGAAAAACATTCTGACAGTCCGCCCTGGAAAGAACGAACTGTCCGGGATCATGTGCGATGGGGTGCGGGTGCCTTCCTATGTTCTGCCGTTGGAGTATTTGGGTTCCCAGACCATCGACGTCATTCAGAATGGAATTCCCGCCCCTGTGCTGTCGGAGATAAATGCCGTCGTGCATCGGGTGTGGAAGAACGAGGCTTTTAAGACGTTGAACATCGAATGTTCTTCTTTCGAAGGACGCACAGTTGAAGCATTTCTGCTCACTCCAAAAGCAGTTGGCGCAGTGACATTGGACGGGAAAAAGTTGAAAGCAGAACGAAAAGGAAGTTCAAGGAACGAAATGCAGCGTTGGTCCGTGAAATTCCCGGGATCTTCACGCACACAACGGCTAAAGATCACATTGTGAAAGCAGCGCTTTTTACCCAATCCGGCACTGTGAACGTTGTCGACCGGCCAGAGAAACATCCGGGGCCGGGAGAGATCGTCATTGCTGTTGAAAGTTGCGGCGTGTGCGGAACGGACCTTCACATTGTCGAAGGCACGTCGCGCTCTACGCCGCCGGTGGTCCTTGGACACGAATTTGCCGGCGTTATTGAGTCGATAGGACCGGGGGTCACAGACCTGCATCCCGGGCAGAGAATCGCGGCCGACCCGAACATCTCCTGCGGCACATGTAGTTATTGCCGGCGCGGGCTCGTGCATTTATGCGCCCGCTTGAGAGCTCTTGGCGTGGATATCGACGGAGGAATGGCGGAACGCTGCGTTCTTCCTGCCGCTCAAGCTCATGTGCTTCCCAGGGGATTTCCCGTTGATGCGGCTCCGTTCGTCGAACCGGTTTCTTGCGCCGTCCACGGCATTGACCGGGCCGGCATCAAGACCGGAGATACGGTGGTCATCACGGGGGGCGGTACGATCGGCCTGATCATGCTTCAATTGTCCCGTCACGCAGGAGCGTCACAGACGATCGTTGTCGAGCCGCTGGGTTGGAAACGAGAGATCGCACAGAGGCTCGGCGCAACGATTGCGGTCGACGGTACGAAAGCAAAGGAAGCTGTCCGCGATCTTACGGTCGACGGAGCGGATGTCGTGATCGAATGTGCCGGTTCGACAACAGCAGTGGATATGGCGCTGGAACTGGCCCGTCGCGGCGGGACCGTCGAAGTGTTCGGCGTATGCAGGAGTGGTCAATCGGTCTCCGTTGAACCCCACAGTCTCTTCTTCAGAGAATTGACCGTCGTCGGTTCGTACGTCAATCCGCACACGTTCGCGAGGGCGATCGAAATCCTGGCCGCCGGCATCATCCGGGTTGACGCATTCAGAGTCTCGCGATTTTCCATCGACAACGTGCATAACGCATTCAGTGTTCTGCGTGACGGCGGGACTCACAAGAGCATGATCGTTCCGGCCTCGTAATGGCGAACGCTGAAGTCACATGCGTCGGCGAAGCGCTCGTCGACTTCGTTTCGTCGTCGCCTACCCGGTCGCTGTCAACAGCCACAGGATTTGTCAAAGCAGCCGGCGGAGCTCCCGCAAACGTTGCCGTGGGCTTGTCGCGATTGGGTATCCGAACGGAATTCGTTGGCACAGTGGGGGCCGACAGCTTCGGCAGGTTTCTTACCGACGAATTGCGCCGCTTCGGCGTCGGCACACGCGGCATCGTTGCCACGGACGAGGGGAAAACGCGTCTTGCGTTCGTGGCCGTTTCGAAAACAGGTGAGCGGGATTTCGAGTTTTGGGAACGCCATCCGGCGGGACAACAGCTCCACCGCAAGGACATCGACGTGCAGCGGGTCGTTCGCTCGAAGATCGTGAACATCGGACCGTTCCTGCTACTCACAAAGCCAGCTCGCACCACTGCGTACGCCGTTGCCCGGGAAGCGATTCGCCGAGGCAGTTCGGTCTGTTTCGATCCCAACCTCAGAATGTCGCTCTGGCGAGAGCCGGCTGAAGTGAAGAGGCTCGCGCTCAGAATGATGCGAATGACGACCGTCCTGCGGATGAACGACGAAGAAGCCCGGTTCTTTACCGGAGCTCGGAATGTACGATCCGCAATCCGTGATCTTCTGGGGCTTGGCCCCCGGATTGTCGTCATCACGGAAGGAGCGCGAGGCTGCACGTTCGCGACAGAGGACGGGATACGGCGGTTGAAAGGGTTTCGTGTGCGTGCAGTGGACACGACTGGCTGCGGCGACGGATTTCTCGCGGGATTGCTCGCGGGTATCGTCCGATCCAAGGTTCCCGTCGGCCGATTTTCGGTCTCGGAACTGGCAGAGGTGTGTCGGACAGCAAATGCTGTCGGTGCGCTTGTGTCGTTGAAACGGGGTGCGATCCCGGCCATGCCGTCGGAGGAAGACGTGGTGGGATTTCTAAGAGCCCAGTCGTAAAGCACTGAAAGCAGATTCACCCGCGAATCTTCGCGAATCTACGCGAATCAAAGAAGCTGCAAATAGTTATTGAAATAATATTTGGTAATTGGGGGGGGAACATGGGAAAGCTGATCTTCAAGGATGAAGTATACAGCGTGGTCGGCTGCGGCATGGAGGTATACAATCACCTAGGTAATGGCTTCCTTGAAGCCGTATACCAAGAAGCGTTTGAACTTGAGTTGTCAGATAGAACAATACCGTTTGAATCTCAAAAGTTGCTACCGATATGCTACAAGTCTCGCAAACTCAAGAAGCAATACAAAGCCGATCTGGTCATCTCGGGATCAATAATTGTGGAATTGAAGGCTCAATCGCGCCTCACTTCAAACGATCTTTCTCAAATGATCAATTATCTCAATGCTGCACAATTGCCATTGGGAATTCTCATCAATGTTGGAGCAGATAAAAATCTTGAATGGAAGAGAGTGGTTTTGTCCACACAAAAATAACGGCACGAGATACCACCATACCATTCGTGAAGATTCGCGTTGATTCGCGGGAATCATTTCAATTACAATTCTCTATATGATCATTCGCTCCACCATTGGCCTTCTCCTCGCTCTCGGTTCCTGCGCCCGGGAGCAACCATCGCTCGTGAACACATCCCATCTCCGGCACCTCACGGAACGGATTTCGTTCCAGGGAGATTCTGTCGACATTATCCGCATTTATGCTGACGCGCCGAAGTACGACTGGGTGGGAGCAGGTGATGAAGGGATCGCTTGCGTCGATGATGCGGCGCGTGCTGCAGTGTTCTATCTCACCCATGCCAAGCTGATGCAGGACCGCAGCAGTCTCGACAGGGCGCGCGAACTGCTCAAATTCGTTCTTCGCATGGAGACTGACGAAGGATTGTTCTACAACTTCATCAGGGAAGACCGTTCCATCAACACTACCGGTTCGACGAGTCTTCCATCGTTCGGATGGTGGGCGGGCCGGGGGATATGGTCGCTCGGGCTCGGGTACCGCGTATTCCTCACATCGGACCCGGCTTTCGCGGACGTATTGTCGGAGGCCGTGGAACGTGCATTCCCGCATCTTGACACGCTTCTGAACAACTATGGTCATGAGCGGGTCGCGTCCGGCATGCGGATTCCGGAGTGGCTCCTGTATGGTTCCGGTGCGGACGCTACATCAGAACTTGTGCTTGGACTGATCGAATACGAGAGTGCGCGTCCACAACAGCGCGTGCGCACGTACATTGAGAAGCTGTGCGAAGGCATGATGATCATGCAGGACGGTGACATCGGTACTTTTCCGCATGGCGCGCATCGGTCCTGGGAATCGCGTTGGCATGCGTGGGGAAATAGTCAGACGCAGGCGCTGGCGACGGCTGGGAAGTTGCTGAAGAACGATCGCATGATCGCTTCTGCGAAACGCGAAGCGGAAGGCTGGTACGGCCGACTGCTCATCCTGGGCAATCAGCGCGAACGGGATTTCGCCGACAGCGCAAACCACAAAGAGTATGAACAGATCGCATACGATATCAGGCCGATGGCGGTGGGTCTGTTACGGCTCGGCGAAGCGACGGGGGAGGATCGATACGCACGCATGGCGGGATTGGCCGCATCATGGTTCTTCGGCAACAACACGCCGGGTAAGCCGATGTACGACTTTCTCACGGGGCGGGGATACGACGGCATTCGATCGGGAAGCGAGGTCAATGCGAATTCCGGCGCAGAATCCACGATCGAGGCCCTGTTGACGGTGCTCGAAGTGGAACATTCCTCTGCGGCCAGGCAATATCTGTACTGCAGAAAGGGAACCTTGAGAACAACTGCCGACGCATTGACCCGAACCATCACCGACAAAGAAGGGAAGGTGGAAGGTGCGATTCGCATAGACCTGCGCCAGGGGCAGATGCAGCTCATCGACCGTGAACAAGCCGAAGCTATGGAAAAAGATGTCACGCAATGACGCAATGACGGCATTAGCAGAAGTGTGGGAAAGATCAATTCTCCATGATCTTAGCGCTGTTGGCCGCCTTGGCGCCTTGGCGTTGTGCTGCATGATCGGCACTGATACAATAGTCTGGGCCCAGCAGACAGCCATTCCTCGCATCGACCTGATGCCGAATTTTCCTTCCCCGTATCACATGAGGGATTGGAAGGGCGTCGTTCTCGCGTACGACAGTCTGATCTTTCAAGAAGGGTCGAGCGGACAGTATCTCCCCCTCGTTCAGGTTGTCCCGAATGGCGTGAATTATCCTTCGTATCCCGCCTTCCTGCTGCATTCGTATGTGGGTACGACGAACACATCGACGAGCGAAGCCGTTAACGCGCTGCCTGCGCTGGTCGGCGCGACTCTTGCGGGGCACGACATGCGCACGTTCTTCGGACGCGATTGGGTGACGATGTCGCGGGACTGGTTCAATAACCGTCCGGCCGAGGACGTGTATCTCAACAGCCCATCGTCGTCGAGCGGCGACGACTGGTGGTACGACACAATGCCGAACGTCTTCTTCTATCACCTGTATTCCTTGTATCCCGCTGCGGATGAAACACAACGACAATTCCGGTCGGTCGCCGACCGGTGGCTCGCTGCGCTGAGTGCAATGGGGGGATCCACGACGCCATGGAGCGCACCTGGAGTGAGTCATCGCGCGTGGCATCTCGCGACAATGACTGCCGACGACAGCGGCGTTCCGGAACCGGAGGCTGCGGGAGCGTTGGGCTGGATCATGTATACCGCATACAAGAACACCGGAGACGCTCGGTATCGCATCGGAGCGGAGTGGGCTCTGGAGGCCATGAATGCACTCTCCACAAATCCGTCGTACGAGCTGCAGCTCTCCTACGGAGCTTTGACCGCTGCAAAGATGAATGCGGAGCTTGGCACAACGTACGACATCGCCAAGCTGCTTGGCTGGTGCTTTGACGTTGGTCCGCTCAGGTCGTGGGGTGCGATGGTTGGAGCGTGGGGAGGGCTGGAGTGCAGCGGACTCATCGGCGAAGTCAACGGCTCCAACAATTATGCCTTCGCAATGAATACGTTTCAACAAATTGGCGCGCTTGCACCCGTCGCGCGGTACGATGAGCGTTTCGCGCGGGCCCTCGGGAAATGGGTCCTCAATGCGGCGAATGCTTCGCGATTGTTCTACTCCGCGTACCTTCCCGATTCATTGCAGGATGGAGAAACCTGGGCCCGCACATACGATCCCCATTCCGTGATCGCGCATGAAGCGTTGCGTCAGTCCATGTCGGGGGCAAGCCCGTACTCCACAGGCGACGCTATCGCCGGCGGCTGGGCCGCGACGAATTTCTCCCTGTACAGCGCTTCGTCCGTCGGCTATGCGGCGGCCGTGATCGACACGACGGACGTTACAGGCATACTTCGGCTCGACCTCTTGAGGACGGATTTTTCTCATGCTCCCGCGTATCCGACATTTCTCTTCTATAATCCGGACTCCCAGGCCCGGTCGATCTCGCTTGCGGTGGGGGACAATGCGGCAAATGTGTATGACCTGGTTTCGAACGCCAATCTTGCGACGCTCGTGTCCGGAACGGTCCCCATTCAGGTTCCGTCGGACGCTGCAGTTGTCGCGGTTATTGTCCCCGCCGACGCCTCCGTGACGTATAGTGAGGGACGCATGATGGCCGGAGGAATCGTTGTCGACTATCATTCCGCTTCTCCCGCCGGGAACAGACAACCACGAATAAAAGCGCTTGACGCGGCCGCCGATACGGTCGTCGGCGGTCAAACGATCGAGATCTTTTGCACGGCAACCGACCCGGACCTCGATACGCTTGAGTACTCCTGGAGTGCAACCGCCGGACCGATCCTCGGGTCGCCGGGTTCGACTGTTTGGCAAGCACCCGATTCGGCGCAAATTGTTGTGATTCGGTGCACTGTCACAGACAGACATGGCGGTACGGCCTCCGATTCATTGACCATCACCGTCGTTGAACGCATCAACTTTGCTCCGGTCATCCAGTCGATGACCGCCGATCCTCGCCGCCTCATGCCCGGTGACACGGCCGAAATCCTGTGTTCAGCTTCTGATGCTAACGGCGATTCGCTCAGCTATACCTGGTCTGCATCGTCGGGTACGATCCTGGGTACAGGAGCCACAGCAACCTGGACGGCCCCCGGATCCTCCGGCAATGCAGCGATTCGCTGTACCGTGCAGGACACGTTCGGGGGCGTCGATGTCGACAGCATCATGATGATGGTACGGACTGCATCGGCCGGCACCGGATCGCTGATCGCATTCTATCCGTGCGACGGGAATGCGCTCGATGCGAGCGAATTTGGGCGGAACGGCATCGCCTCTGCCCTGACACCTGCGACGGATGGATGGGGCCGGCTTTCCAGAGCCCTGCTGTTCAACGGGTCCACGAGCAGCATCCGCGTCCCCGCCGATTCAACATTGAATTGCCGCACTGCGATCACTGTAGCATTCTGGATGAAGGTGGGTGGATTTCCGCCCCGCGAACAATATCCTGTGTCTCACGGCAACTGGACCAACCGCTGGAAGGTATCGATCTCGAATCAGCGCGTCCGGTGGACGGTGAAAACTTCCTCCGGCGTGAAGGATCTCGATTCGGAGAGTACGCTGGTTCTGGATAGTCTTGTCCATGTGACAGTCCGGTATGACGGGGTGGACATGGAGATCTATCTCAACGGAAAACTCGACGCGTTCACGAGCTGGACGGGGGAGATGCTGACGACCTCGATCGACTTGACGATCGGCCAGGCACTCCCCACGGACAATGCATACGGCTTCATCGGCATCCTTGATGAGGTCCGCATCTACAATTACGGCCTCGCACCGGAAGCGATTGCGGCTTTGCCCGGCATAGTTACCAGTGTCGTTGGGCAAGAGAGTTCGATCCCGACACAACATCGGTTGTTGCCAAATGTTCCGAATCCATTCAATCCGTCTACACTCATCACATACGACCTTGCACATTTGGACGATGTACGATTGACTGTCGTCGACCTGCTCGGACGGACAATTGCAGTGCTCGATGAAGGGAAACGTGCCGCAGGCAAACACTCGCTGCAATGGAATGCATCGAGCGGGGCGAGCGGTGTGTATGTGCTCCAGTTGCAGACTTCCGAGGGACGGGCAGTGCGAAAGATGGTGTACATACGATAATGGAACGATTAGAACTCAACGGCCCTTGGAAATTCCGCCTGGCCAGCGCTCCGTATCCTTCCGGTATACCGGACGGACTTGACGAATGGATGCCGGCGAAGGTCCCGGGAACTGTGCACCAGGATCTCATGGCCAACGGAACGATCGCCGATCCGTTTGTGGGAATGAATGAGCGGGACGTCCAATGGGTCGACCTGCAACGATGGACGTACCGCCGGGAATTCGTCGTTCCCGCATCATTCACGGAATTCCGCACCGTCGACCTTGTCGCGGAAGGCCTCGACACGTACGCCGAAATTCGGATCAATGGAAAGCGGGCAGGCCGGACGGACAACATGTTTGTCGGCCACAGGTTCGATGTCAAAAAATTTCTCCATGAGGGTGCGAACATTCTGGAAGTGACATTCGATTCTCCGACGAACCGTTCCCGGGCTCTGGAACGACGGCTCGGCGCGCTCCAAGTTGCCCAGGAATCGCATCGTGTCTACGTTCGGAAAGCACAGTATTCCTTCAGCTGGGACTGGGGTCCAAAACTGACGACGAGCGGTATATGGCGTTCCGTTCGATTGGAAGCGGCTGATCATCCGGTACTACGACACCCGTTCGTACGAGTGGGTACTGTCACACAGAAGGAGGCGCGACTGTACATTTCGGTTGAGGTCGAGCGAACTCGTCGATCGGGTTTGTCCCTGGAAGTCGCGATCACAGGACCTGAGGCGGACGTGCGTCGTCGCGTCAAAGCTCACGGCTCCACGGTTCGGCTGGGGTTTTCACTTCCTCAACCCAGGCTCTGGTGGCCGAGCGGGTACGGCTCTCAGCCGCTCTACAAAGCGAACTTCAGTCTGTATGATGGAGAACAAGTCCTCCAGACAATTCACACGACGTTCGCTGTCCGGACAGTACGGCTCCTTCAGAAGCGCGATCCGGAGGGAAGGTCGTTTGTGGTGGAAGTGAATGGCGTGCCCATCTTCTGCAAGGGGGCCGATTGGATACCGGCCGATACGTTCCTACCGCGGATCACGGACGAAACATACGTCCGATTGCTGACACTCGCACGGGATGCGCACATGAACATGGTCCGTGTGTGGGGAGGTGGTATCTATGAACAGGAGATCTTTTACGAAACCTGCGATCGTCTCGGACTAATGGTGTGGCAGGATTTCATGTTTGCGTGCGGGGAGTATCCCGAGGAACCGTGGTTCCTAAGATCGGTGAAGGAAGAGGCGGAGGAAGTTGTGCGCAGACTGAGAAATCATCCGAGCATTGTCCTCTGGTGCGGCAACAACGAATGCGAATGGAATTTCACCAAGGAGAATCCCGGGTTGACTCCCAACGATATGTGCGGAGCCGGTATTTTTCGGGACCTGTTGCGAAAGGTTGTTCGGGAGCTCGACGGTACTCGTCCGTACTGGCGCAGTTCACCCTTCGGTGATGGACCCCCAAACAGCCACTCGAACGGCAACCGGCATCAGTGGGAAGTTTGGAGTTTCTGGAAGGATTATCCGGAATACGAGCTGGACTTCGGTCGATTCATCACAGAATTCGGGTTCCAGGCTCCTGCGAATGTTGAGACGATGGCCGCGGCCGTGTCCCCTCAAGACCGGCATCCACAAAGTCCGACAATGGAATTTCACAATAAGCAGGCGGAAGGGACAGAGCGTCTGTTCCGGTTTCAGGCGGCGCACTTTGGCGTGACGACGGATTTCGATGCATTCATTGAGCGGGGCCAGTTGATTCAGGCATTTGCCTTGACGACCGCGGTCGAGCATTGGCGGCGGAGAAAATTCCGGACTGCCGGGGCCCTGTTCTGGCAGTTGAACGATTGCTGGCCGGTGAGCAGCTGGTCAGTCATCGACAGCGCCCTGCGACCGAAAGCGGCATACTATGCGGCGAAAAGGTTCTATGCTCCGGTCCTTCTATCGCTCAAACGAACAGATCAGGTTGTGGAAGCCTGGGGTATCAATGACCGCTTGCGTGCACTCTCAGGCTCTCTCAGGATCCGGGTGCTTTCATTTGACGGACGTGAACTCGAGACGCGGGAAACCGATGTTCGGATGACATCGAATTCAGCAGCGAAACTGAAATCGATTGACGTCGCGCGTATTGCCGGTTTTGATCCAGCATCCTCATATATTGCCGCGTATCTGTTGGTCGAGAATGAACCGGAATCCGAAAGCCGCGTGTATTTTGCGGAGCCGAAACATGTTCGTTTGCCACGATTTTCGATCGATTCCAGGTTTGACCGCGATCATCAAGGAGCATATCAACTTTATCTTACCTCGAACACATTGGTGCGGGGATTACGATTCAGGGTGGAAGGTGAAGATACGATCTTCTCCGACAACTGCTTCGATATGGACCCGGGCAAGAGGAAAACGGTGACGTTCGTGAGCTTGCTGGACGAGCGTTCATTGCGGAAGCGGCTTCGCGCTGCATCCATGTCGGAAGGAGTCATCACGGGAAACGTACGAACGGACGTTGGTGCACTATGATAAACACTGGAACGTGGAGATCTCTCCTCGATCACGCAGTCATTGGGAAGGTGCAGGTGGAAATATGAATCGTGCAGAATTCACAACCTGGCGTCGTGGACCGTCGATCGATCCCGACCGGGCGCGCGTGTTGTTGAAACCCTTTGTGCCGGGAGATGATCGCAGGATCAAAGGGATCCTGAAGCGTGTCACGGCCATCAACGACCCGGAAGCGAAAGTGATCCTTGATGCTGTCCGGAAAGAATTCGACGGCCGGCACAGGGATCAAAACGCGGCATTCGAAAGCCGGTTTGAGAACGTGAAACGGCTATTACCCGCGAAATTCAAACCATCGGATGCACAACGACTCCTGATCGGGGCTTATTTTTGCTGCGAATACTCTCTCGAAGCGGCGGCGCTGTTCAATCCTTCCATCGTCCCGCATCCCGATCAAGCCGGAGTGCCGGGTGGATCGCTTCGGTTCATCATGAGTCTTCGGGCGACGGGGGAGGGGCATATTTCTTCCATCGAATTCCGCTCGGGACTTGTCGACAGCCGCGGAGACGTGACGGTGGATCCACCGGGCCGGTTTGTGACCATGGCAAAAGTGGACCCCGATCCGTCCCATGCGAGAACTGACATAGAACGGATGTTGAAAGATGAAGGATGTTTGGACACGGTCACCAAGGGACTGCTCCGATCTGTGCCGGAATCATTCAAGCGATCGCACCTGAGGACAAAGATCGCCGCCTATAAGAGATCGCACGCGCGTATGTCCGAAAGGCAAACCCAGTCTCTTGCGTGGGCAGAAGCGTTGTTGGATTTGAACTATGCGTTTTCATTTTCAATCGATCAGCCTCTCTCGGAACGCGCCATTTTTCCCGTCTCTTCGTTTGAGAGCAACGGCATCGAGGATGCGCGATTTGTGAAGTTCGTCGAGGACGACGGTGTAGCCACGTATTATGCGACCTACACCGCATATAACGGACGCGCGATCATGCCGCTGATGGTGGCGACGAGAGACTTCCTTCAGTTCAAGATCCGGTCTCTCAGCGGACGCGCCGCCCGCAACAAGGGAATGGCGCTCTTTCCGCGGAAGATCAAAGGAAAATACGCCGTGATCTCACGGCAGGATGCGGAAAGCCTGTATCTGGTCTATTCGGACAGGGTCGATCGATGGGATCGGCCGAGTGTGCTCTTGAAGCCGGCATATCCCTGGGAATTCCTTCAGATCGGGAATTGCGGTTCACCGATCGAGGTCGGGGCCGGATGGCTGCTCCTGACCCATGGTGTGGGCCCGATGCGGAAATATTGCATCGGGGCGATTCTGCTCGACAAGAACGATCCATCACGCATCCTGAAAAGATTGCGTGATCCGCTCATTGCACCCGACGCCACAGAGAGGGAAGGATATGTCCCGAACGTGGTCTACACGTGTGGTGCCTTGGTGCATAACGGACGGCTGGTGATCCCGTATGCCATGTCCGATTCTGCGACCCGTATTGCAAGCGTTGAGGTAAAGGAGTTGCTGGAAAAGATGGTAGAACATTGATTTGATGGTATCAGCATTGAAGCGGACGGAGGGTATTCAAGGACTGAATTCCGCAGAATTCTACACCCCCCACCTCAGGAAGTTCAATATTCCCACTCTCATAATTCATGGCGACGATGACCAGATGGGACCGATCGGAGCTTCAGCACTCGCTTCCGCTCATCACGGTGGTCCGCTGACGTTAGAAGATGTCGTCGAGTTCTTTAATCTTACTCAACGTTCATTCTACAAAAACCAGAGGCAGGAGATGAAAAAGGAAGTTGGATTGTGGATCGATCAAGCCAAGGCCGTGATCTTTAGTCTGGCAGATGAAGGGGCTGCTCTGAAGCGTGTTGCGTTGCAAAAGAACGTCACAGGAGAGAACTCCGACGACCCCAATATCTTTTACAACGAAGTACTCGCCAGCATTCGTGACGCCGAGTCGATCTTGATCTTCGGCCCAGGAGAGGCCAAAGTCGAGCTTAAACACCGGCTTGAACTTCTGGACCTCCAGGGCCGGATCGTTGGATTTGAAACAGCCGATACCATGACAGATAACCAGATCGTTTCGAAAGTGCGGCATCGCTTTGTAAAGTGATCGGCCGGACGAATGGTTTCCACATTAAGGTCATCGTGTCGAAATTCATTGGACAACAATAGGTACT
>Ga0156245_1107_pt1 | contig 48033 bp, 48 predicted proteins | sample RifCSPlowO2_12_FD_107892 | JGI IMG/M metagenome (GOLD analysis project Ga0156245, IMG submission 107892) | Ignavibacteria bacterium RIFCSPLOWO2_12_FULL_56_21
TTCGACATTCCCGGCTCGTCAGCGATGTCGTCCGCAATGCGGGCGAATGCATAGATGGCGGCGATGTGGGGACGAGCTGTGCGAGGAAGAAGGAGGGAAGCTACCGGGAAATTTTCATAGTGCCCTACCGCAAGCCGCTGACACCAATCGTACGCGTCAGCAGTTGACCAGTCGGTCCGCTCAGGAGCAAGTATCGACCGATGCACGCTTCTCTGAGCACAATGGTTGAACCGTTTGGACTGTTTGGTACGTTTGGAATGTTTGGAACGTTTCCATAGCGCTAGTTTTCTTCCACCATCACCTCATACACCGGCAATGGCTCACTTATCCCTTTCGGTTGTATGGGCTCCAAAGGACGAGTTTTCACATGGTCTTTCACAAGCTCCCATGTCCGTTGTGTGATCATGATCCCTTCCACCGGTGCATTTGATTCCAATCTCTGAGCGAGGTTGACATCGGCACCGAGGACCGTATACGACAATCGGCGCGCAGAACCCATATTTCCAACAACCACCGGACCAGTGTTGATGCCGACGCGGATTTTGAGCGGGAACAATCCTTTCTTCTCCCATTCCACCTTCAATTGCCTGCACTTCTTCTGCATCTCGATCCCCGCTTTCACACAACGCAGCGCATGGTCCTCCTGCGGTTCCGGGTCGCCGAAGAATACCATTAATCCATCCCCGATGAACTTGTCCACCGTCCCCTCATACTTGAAGACAATGTCCACCATCGCTTCGAAATATTCGTTCAACATTTTCTGGATGGTGTCCGGCGACATCGTGGACGAGTACGACGTGAACGACTTGATGTCAGTGAACATGATCGTCAGTTCTTTCTTCTGACCGCCGACAGTGATGAGTTCCGGATTGGTCATGATGCGGCGAACGACGGACGGGGGAAAATAGGCCTCGAACGAGCGGCGCAGCGACTCCTTTGCACGTTGTTCGTTGATGTACCGGTAGGCGGAAATGCCGACGAACCCGAAAACCATCATCGACATCGGTCGAATGATGCTGACAATCGTATGTCCCGCCAGAAAGAGTCCGGCCGCACTGAAGAAATATGCAACCATCAGCAGAACGGCTGCTGTCCACATCCAGCGAGATGACCCAACCGAACCAATGATGGCCATGAACAAGGCCAGGACAAGCTCCACAGCCAGCATGCGGCCGGTTCCCCATTCTTCCATGAACGATCTGGTGAGGATCGTGTGGACCACATTTGCGTGCAATCCGCTCAGCGGGAAATTGTTATCGGTCGGGACGGGGGCAATGTCGGAGGAACCGGTGGAAATCTGCGAGACGACGGCAATGGCCCCTTGCGTATGGAATTCGTCCGCGAGCATCGCCAGGTCTTCGCTGGAACCGGCGGAGAGATACACGTCGGCAAAGTCGATGTGCCTCATCCTGTTCCAGTCGCCGACAAAGTTCACCACCATTTCCCCGGCGTTGTTGATCGGAATGACGATATCGCGTGCATCGCGCCCCGGGCGACGGGTGCCCAGGAGTGTGACGCTTTCCCCCGGCCGAACAACAATGCGGTCGGGTGTTACGCCGAGGTAGTCGCACACTGCGCGAAAGGGCATACTTGGATAGTATGCATCCCCCGTGCGCACGACGAGGGGGGCGCGCCGGAACACGCCGTCGCGGTCGAACCGGAGACTTAAGTACCCGAGCCCGCGAGAGGCGATGGAAAGTTCGGGGAGCGTGATGATGGGATTAATGCCGCGGAGCAGAGAAGAAGGGTCGCCTTCGACGCGAAGGTGCCATGAAGTGGAATCCAAGTAACGCCGTCGCTCGGCCGGAATCTCCCTCTGAGGAGCGGTCGGGTCGACAGTCTCGAGCACAAAGGCCGAGCCAAAGTAGACATTGGCTGCATCGGCGACGCCGCGGATGAAAGCTTCATCGTCAGCTCGGTCCGAGGATTTTTCGGGAAAAATATAGTCCCAAATTTGCGCCGATGTTCCCATGACACCAAGGGCGCGTGCAACCTCACCGAATTGGTAACGCGACGGATAGTAACTGCCGAGTTTACTGATGCTGCGGTCGTTTAAGTCGACGTGGATGACGGTGCTGTCGTAGGCCGGCTGAAAGAACGCGCTGGACGACCGGAACACAAACAGGCGGTCGACTGCCTGCGCGTTCCATGGTTCCAGAACGTTCGGGAAGAGGATTTCGAGAAGGTGGGACGTAAGCCACGCCGCCCCGACGATCAGCGCGGTGGTGCGCACCGCGCGAGACTTAACGGTGGTCAATCGTAACGGTCTTGGCGTAGAAATTGGATGCGGAGATCTGCGTTGCGATGTCGGCGACATCGGGCCGTTTCGCCGCCTCTGCCTCTCCCACACCCCGAATGTTGCCTCCGATCGTCACCGGTTTTTCTGCAAGGGTTTGCGCCGAACGGAATCGCCGCCGCGCGTCGCGGATCTCGTTCACAATGCTCTGTGCGATCTCGGGCCGTTTTGCCTTATCGGCGGCTTTATACGTGGTTAGCAATGTTTCGAGCTGTGTCAACCGCTCCGATGCTGCCAGGAGGTAGAACGTCTCCTTGCCGGTGGTTTTGTCGAATTTGATCCAATCCCTTCCGGGGGGGATGTAGTAATTCTTGTCGGCAGCGTAATCGGTCGTGAATTGTTTGAACGAATAGGGGAAGAACATTGTGATTTCGCCCGCCGGTCCTGCGTGAACGACATACACAAAGCAGGACTTGCCCAAGTCGACAAGCATTTTCACTTCGTCCCCTGAGTTCAGAATCGTATCGCGGGTGATCGGCACGAAGGCCTTTTTCGGTCCAGCGAGTGCGCCGAAGGCCCATTTGAAAGAAACATTCTCGGCGGAGCCCTGGGCGAAAGCCGGCGACAGCGCGAACATCATCACTAGCGCGAACATAGTGGGGCGTTTCATGAAGACTCCTGATACGATATGGAAAATGACTCGTTCAGATCGTGAAGCGAAACCGATGGAAAGCCCGGTTGGGATCGCCAAGACGCAAAGGGCGCCAAGAACGCCAAGATGTTTGCTTTCCTGGCGACCTTGGTTCTCTTGGCCCCTTGGTGATGTTCTTTTACCCGAGACTTCAACTTCGGTCTTATTTTTTTCACGACCTCAATGCGGAATCAGTGCCACGGTCAGGTCTTTGTCATACGTCGTCTGACTCCGGGTGGGATTCTGCGCTCCCCGGGTCTTTCGCTTGACCTGCTCCTCCGTGTACTGCATCGCTTCGTTGATCGTGATCGTAAAGTCATTGTTGTAATCAGCCTTGCCCCGAAGGCCTTCCAGCAGGAATTGCGTGAATACTCCGTGGCCGAACTCCGGAAATTCCTGTGAAACCTCGCCGGCGGCGCTGGCAGTGAAGACGACCGTTCCGTCTTTTGTCCGCGACAGGTCCGCAAGATATTGATTCACGAGGTTCTGCTCCGTCACACCCACGCCCCGTGTTGCGAAATTCGCGCTGATACCGCCGGAATGGCATGCGTCGGAGAAGACGACGATCTTTTTCGCGGTGATGTAGCGCCCCAGAACGTCCTCGATCTGCCACATGGGAAATCCGGTCGTGCCCAACCGCGACGGATCGCTGTCGTAGGTCAGGAGATAGAGATTCTGCGGCCGGGCGGGTTCGGGCGCACCATGGCCGGCGAAATAGATAATCACAAGGTCGATGTCGATGGCCTGGCTCAGGAAATTGATCAGTCCGTCACGCACATTCTGGAGCGTTGCGTCTTTGTTGAGCAGGACGCGCATGTGGTCGTTGTCGTACCCGCCCCCTTCGGTCGTCCTGAGGAAATTTGCGAACGCTTCAGCGTCTTTGTCCGCATATTTCAGGCTCGGGATCCCTGGGTCGCCATACTGCGATACGCCGATGACCACCGCCCAGCGCTGTGGTCCCGTGGTGGCCGCCCGCTTCTTCTGCTGTTGAACCGGCGCTTGCGTGACGGTCGGCGTATACTTGCGCGACACACCAATCGTCTTCGCGATACGTTCTCCGTTCTTGCCGTTCACCACGAGCTGGATCTGGTTGTAGCCGACGACCAGCGGGATCTCTTCCGTAATCACATCTCCGGCTATTTTGTTCTTCGGACGCTGACCCCTCACGATCTCCACAAGATTGATCGTCACTGAATAGGTCGACACGTCAAACCAGGGACGGAACGAGAGTGCTGTCGAAACGCCTTCCACTTCTGTCGTGATCTGAGGCCCGAGGACCTCAAGCGCATCGTTGGCCGACAACCGTTCGATTGCGAGGACCGCCGCACCGGACAAACCTTTGGCGTCGGTGGCCGTAAAGGCAAATCGATTGACGCCCACGGTGTCGAGACGAAGTTTTATGGAGAATCCGCGGACGAGCGCTCCTTCGGGCAGTCCGATCGCATCGGACGGAGCGGCGTTGACGAGCTGTACGGGTGTACCCCCGACGGTAACTTCTTTCAGAGATTTGTTGTCCCAAACGATGCCGCGCACGGTGATCTCCGTTGCAAACATCCGGCGCGGTACGTTCACGGCGAGCGGCGTCGGTTCTTTAATGACGACGGTTGGCGGATCGATATCAGGAGGTTCCTTTCGTACTGTCCATCGCAGGACGGATCCCGTGCTGGTTGCAGCGAGCAGCATGCCGTTCGTGGCAAAAGCGGCCTGCGTCCACGGCGTGCCCGTCATTGTTTGAACGATCTTCATCGCTGGAACGTCGAGCAGGGCCAGAGAACTGTCCGTTCCCGTGGACGCGAGCCATGTCGCCGCCTGCTCAAAGGCGAGTGACGTCACTGACCCGCGGTATGCCTGGATCTTCGACTCAAGGGCTCCCGTCGCAGCATTCCAGATGATCAACTGGCCGTCGAACGTTCCCGCGACAAAATGTTTGCTGTCGGGAGAAAAGGCAGCGACGGTGATGCGAGACGCGTTGTCCTTCAGGAGGAGTCCGGGTGTGAGCCCGGGGAGGGAAGTGAATTGCACTGTGCCCGCGGACGTGGCGACTGCGAAGATCTTTCCGTCGGGCTGCAGTGCGATCGCCGTCGGCTCCAGAGGCGAAACAGAGACTGATCCGACCGAGTTGCCGGAATTCAGGTCGGTGATTCTGATTGATTTGTCCGCTCCAACCGTGAACACAAGATTCTCTTCCTGAACGGCCAGCGCTGCAATGCCGCCGCGATGCGGAGAAAAGGGAATTCCCGGCGCAAGGCCTGCAATTCTCCAACTGATGACGTTCCCATCCGCCGACCCCGTGATGAGGGTCTGACCGGAACGGGTGAACGCAAGCGCTGTGATACGAACTTGCTGGGGTGGAAGTTGAACCGGAGCTTCAAGTGTCGCGGCGTTGACCAAGCGGACCGATCGGTCGGCGGCGGCGATGGCCAGCAGATTTGCCGCCGCATTGAATTCGAGGCGGACAATGGCCGACGGTACGATGGAAACCGTTTGGTGCTGCTCAAGGTAGACCTCCTGGGCTTGAAGCGCCGAAGAGGTCAGGAGCAGAATTCCGGCACAGCGAACAAGAATTTTCATGGCGTTTGTTATCGACGACTTCCCTGTAAAAGGAGAAGCCGGTAGGTGTAGGGTACGTGCGTCAAGACGACGAAGGCGTGCGACTCGTGTCACACGCCCTATATACTCTCGCCCAAATGTTCGGAGTTTTTCGACCGATAGTCAAGAAACCCCTTGCACGCGTGGCACAGAAACGCTACATTTTTCCATCAAATTCGGCCTTGTTCCATTCTGGTAAGACCTCGTGCCCGACGGCCTCAAGAAACTCAAGCTTCACCTGCTCGAAGAAAAATTCACTGTCAGCAAGCTCCCCGTGTTTTCGGAGCTTCCGCACATCATTGCGAGCGGCGAGCTTTGCTTTTCCATGAGGACGGACGAAGAATTGACGGTCATAACGCCAGACTTCATGGCGCCGAACAATGTTCAGCAGGAACCGGGCTGGCGTTGTATCCGCATCGACGGCCAGATCCCTTTTCAAGCAGTCGGCGTGCTCCTGTCGCTGATCAAACCGCTGGCAGATACCGGCATCCCTATCTTTGCCGTTTCAACGTTCAACACGGACTACGTCTTTCTGCCCGACCAGACCATCATCCACGCAGTACAAGCACTTCAACATGCGGGACATGAGTTTGTGCATAAGGAATGATCCGGGAGAGTTCGGAGAGAATTAGTACAGCCAGTGCTCAGTGCCCAGCACTGAGTTCTGAGCACTTAAGAGTTTTTCCCCGAACTGAACACTCCATAATACCATTATATCCCATCCCCCTTCTCTCATCCACGATCTTTCATCCTCCCCTCAAGCTCTCTCTCGACATCCTTCCATCCAAGTCCGCGTTCAGCAAGTAGCACCGTAAGATGATAGACCAGATCCGCGGTCTCCCGCCGCAATGAATCATTGTCCCCCTGAAGCGCCGCGATCACTGTCTCGACTCCCTCTTCTCCCACTTTTTGCGCGATCCTCGGCGTTCCTTCGTCAAATAACTTTGTCGTGTACGAACCTTGCGGCCGCTCGATCCGACGCTTTCGAACGATGTCTTCCAGCAGGTGCATCACCGGCAATGATGGTGACGTCTCCACGCCGAAACAACTGCGCGATCCGGTATGGCAGGTTGGACCCGCTGGAATTGCCCGGATGAGCAGACTATCGTTGTCACAGTCCGCTGTAACGTGAACGACTTGTAGTTCATGACCCGAGGTTTCCCCTTTTTGCCATAGCCGCTTCTTCGTCCGGCTCCAAAACGTCGCCTTTCGGTCGTGTAAAGTTTTCTCAACCGCTTCCCGGTTCATGAAACCAACCATCAGGACTTCTCCCGTCGTGTCGTCCTGAACGACGGCGGGAAGAATGCCGTCAAGCTTAGAGAAATCGAGCGCTCCAACGTTGAAAGGGTCGTTCACAACCGCACCGGCAATGAATGAGATGAAAGATACTGTTTGAGTTGTGGAATGGAAAACGTTCCGAAATGGAAAACGCTTGCCGCCAGGACTGCGTCGGCTCCACCAAGCGTGAATGCGTCTTTGATGTGCTCCATGGTGCCTGCACCACCCGAGGCAATAAGTGGCACGCTCACACGGCGCGATGTCGCTGAGAGTAATTCCAGATCGTAGCCTTCGGTCGTCCCGTCTCGGTCCATCGAAGTGAGCAAGATCTCCCCGGCTCCCCGCTCTGATACTTCGACCGACCATACGATCGCGTCACGACCAGTCGCTGCGGTCCCGCTTCGCGTTCGAACGGTCCAACCTGCGCTCGACTTCCGGACATCGAGGGCAGCGACAATGCACTGTGCACCGACGCGGGCGGAGGCTTTGTCCAACAGATTCGGATCATGCAGGATGGCGGAATTGAGCGCGACCTTGTCCGCCCCGGCATCGAGTGCGCGAAGGATATCGTCGACAGTCGCTATTCCGCCGCCGACCGTGAACGGGATGCGAATGCGTTCGGCAATACGTTCGACGAGATCGAAGAAAGTCTTTCGGTTCTCCAATGTCGCACTGATATCCAGGAACACAAGCTCATCGGCACCGGCATCGGAATATGATGCAGCAAGCTCGACGGGGTCCCCGGCGTCACGCAGGTCTGCGAATTGCGTTCCCTTGACGGTCCGTCCATTCGTCACGTCGAGGCACGGTATGATGCGTTTCGTGAGCACGTCACGCAGGTCCACCGGGTCGCAGCGTTCGTCGCCTGATCGCGGCCCGATCGATGGTTCCTTCATACAAGGCGCGTCCAAGGATCACACCGTTGAGGCCCGTGTCCTCAAGTGCCCGCAAATCTTCGACGGTCGTAATACCTCCGGAAGCAACGAGGTCGAGGGAGGGGAAGGCGGCACGCAACGACGTATACCAGGCGGTGTTCGGACCTTTTAACATGCCGTCACGGCTGATGTCAGTGCAGATGAAGGTACGCGCGCCGGCGCTCGAAAACCGCCGAATGAATTGGAGCGGCGTCGTTTGCGTCCCCTCAAGCCATCCTCCGGCAGCGAGCATGCCGGCCTGCATGTCGACAGCGAGCACGACCGTCGCTTCGCCCCACCTCTTCAGCCATGCATCTACGTCCTTCGGTTTGCGCAGAGCGATGCTCCCAAGAACGATGCGCCAAACGCCGAGTTGAAGAAGATGCTCGAAATTCTCGGCGGATCTGATACCGCCGCCCACCTCGACGCGAATACCGGGCACGCGACAGATGGCTGCAATGACGTCGTGGTTCACCGGATGTCCCGCTTTTGCGCCGTCGAGGTCAACGACATGCAGCGTCGTCAACCCGTCCGCGGCAAACTGTTGCGCAGTCGCGGCAGGGTCTTCGGAAAAGACAGTCGCTTCATCATAGCGTCCCTGTCGCAGCCGAACGCAGCGGCCGCCCAGGAGGTCGATGGCAGGCATGATCAGCATAGGTCAACAAAGTTTTTGATGAGTCGAAAGCCGTCATCCCCCGATTTTTCGGGATGGAACTGAACCCCCCAGCGGTTCCCCGAGCGGACGACGGAAGAAAATTCTTCGACATACGAAGTGCGACCCAGCGTAAAATCGCCGAGCGAGGCACGATACGAATGAACGAAATAAAAATATGCCCCAGACCGGATTCCGCTCAGCAACGGATCGGACGAATCATGCTCGACGCTGTTCCAACCGATGTGCGGCACTTTTCCGCTGTTGAAGATCGCGATCGTTCCCGGAAGGACACCGAGACAGTCGGTGGAACGCTCTGTTGAGCGATCGAACAGTAATTGCATGCCGAGACAGATGCCCAGGAACGGTTGAACGGAGCTCCGGAGCCAGGGAATCAGGCCGGTGCGGTAGAGGGCTTCCATGGCGCTTCGCGCTTCACCGACGCCGGGAAGTATAAGCTTGTCGGTCATACTCAAGACCTCAGGGTCCGAAGATATGTGCACTCGAACATCAAGTCCCTTGAGAGCGTTCACGACGCTGCGGATGTTCCCGGCGCCGTAGTCGATGATGCCGACAGTCACAATATGCCTTTCGTGGTCGGCAGCACGTCCAGAAGTCCCGCTTCCCTTCGAATGGCTTGACGCAGCGCCCGCGCCACTCCTTTGAAGCACGCCTCTATCTTGTGGTGGTCGTTACGGCCGGTGACACTGATGTGCAGGTTTGCACGAAGTCCGTCTGCAAACGCGCGGAAGAAGTCTTCGACCAATTCCGTCGGCAGTTCTCCGACGCGGTCCCGCTCAAATTCCGCCGTGAAGGCGAGGAACGATCTTCCCCCCAGGTCGAGCGCCACTTGCGCCTGTGCCTCGTCCATCGGGAGCACAAATCCGTACCGGTCGATGCCTCGTTTGTCACCCAGCGCTTGTCTGATCGTTTCGCCGAGCGCGATGCCGGTGTCCTCAACAGTGTGGTGCTCATCCACGTGCACATCGCCGGCGACGCGAATGACGGCATCCATGGATGAATGCTTCACGATCTGCTCCAGCATGTGGTCGAAGAAGCCGATGCCCGTGGCGATGTCGTGGCTGCCGGTGCCATCGAGCGAGAGCTCGATACGGATCTCGGTTTCGTTCGTCTTTCTCCGGAGCGTCGTGAACCGCTCGCGGTCGACAATATACGTGCAGGCGTCGAGAAATGACTGTGCGGCGTGGTTTGCGCCGGTCGGGGCGGTATCGGACGCGGCCAACCTTATGGTACGAACGCCTAAGTTCTTGCCGAATTCGACGTCACTCTCGCGGTCGCCGATCATGTACGAGGCCGTTAAGTTGATGATGTTGGTTTTCAGGAACTCGTCAACCAGGCCGGTCTTCGGTTTGCGGCACCTGCAGTCGTTCTCTGGTCCGTGCGGACAGATAAACACGTCGAGGAATCGAATGCCTTCGCCGGACAGAAGTTTCATCAATTTGCGCTGCACCAGCATGTAGGCCGTCATGGAGTAATACTGGGTCCCCAGATTGTCCTGGTTGGAGACCATGACAAATCCATATCCGCGGCCCTGCAGCAGTCGGAGTCCCTGAATGATGCCGGGACTGAACTCGAGCTTTTCCAGGGAGTCGACTTGATGATCGCCGGGCTCGGCGATCAGGGTGCCATCACGGTCAAGAAAGACGACTTTCACAGGGAGTTCTCTCTAATCGAAACTTGTCGCGATACATTGTTATAAGATGAACGCCAAGATGCCAAGGGTGCCAAGCACGCTAAGGAATCTTACTATCGAATTGACTTTTCACTTGGCCATCTTGGCGTCCTTGGCGGTATTCTTTATTCTCCGTGGCTGAGCATCGAGACGACCACCAAGGCGTCAAGAAAGCCAATCGAACGATTCATTGAATCTCGATCTCTCGAATCGCACTCAACAGAGCATCGTTCTCTTCTGGAGTCCCGACAGTTATGCGGAGGCAGCCGTTGAGCTTCGGTTCATTGCTGCGATCGCGCACCACAATGCCTTGCGCGAGAAGATGTCGATACACCAGCTTCGGGTCTGCACAACGGATGAGAAAGAAATTTGCGTCGGTCGGAAGGACCTCACGTACGCATCGCACCGAACGGAGTTCACGCATCACGCGCTCGCGCTCAGACCGAATACGGGCGACAAAGGAGTCCCGGACACCTTGCAGTGAAAGAGCCTCGAGCGTAGCGTGCTCTGTAAGCGCATTGATATTGTACGGCGACTTTACCTTCATGAGATATTCGACGACTGAAGGGTCGGCGACACAGTATCCAAGCCTGATCGCGGCAAGTCCCCAGGCCTTCGACAAAGTCCTCAGCACAATGAGGTTGGGTGTGGCAGACACCGATCGAGTCAGCGACGGAGTGTCGGCAAAATCGATATACGCTTCATCTACGACAACCATTCCTGGAGCAACGGAACAAAGCCAAAGGATATCTTCAGCCCTCAGGATGTTTCCTGTTGGATTGTTCGGTGAACAACAAAAAATGAGTTTCGTATCCGAATGGAGCTCCTTGACTGTCGCTGAGCGATCAATGTTGAAGTCATCTGTAAGAAGCGCCGAATCGACCGATGCATCCTGAATGGAAGCGGAAACACGGTACATGCCGTAGGTCGGTTCGAGGAGGAGCACGCGGTCGGTATCGGGACGGCAAAAAATGCGGAGCAGCAGATCGATGACCTCGTCGGAACCGACACCGATGAAAACACTCTTGAGATCTACGCCATTGACCTCTCCGAGCCGACTGCGCAACTGCAGCTGGCGGGGATCGGGATAGCGATTCAATGCCGTCGAATTCGTCGAAAGTACGCTTCCGAGAGAATTCTCGTTTGCATCGAGCAAGATTCCTGCGCTGTGGTCGTGTCGAGCGCTCTTGTAGGGTGCCAGGGCGCGAATGTTCGGCCGGATGAGCTTTTCGAGATTCATGAAAACCGGACCTCTACTGCAGCAGCGTGAGCAGAAAGCCCTTCTGCCGTGCTCAGTGTTGTCAGCGTTGTTCGGAGTCGTTCCAATCCGTCACGAGTAATGGATTGGAAAGAAATGGTCTTCTGGAACGATTCCACGGTAACGCCGCCCGAGGAAATGGCCGCACCTCCTGTGGGAAGTGTATGGTTTGTCCCCGAAGCGTAATCCCCGGCCGTGACCGGAGCCCAGGATCCCAGAAATACAGAACCGGCATTGAGGATCTCCGGAACAAGCTTGACTGGGTCAGATGTATCGACGATCATGTGCTCCGGAGCGTATGCATTGGCGAAAGCAATGGCTTCCGACAGCGTCGGCACGATAAGCATATAGCTCCATTTCATGCATCCCTCTATTATAGAACGCCGGGACGCATTGACGATCATCTCTTTCAGGGAATCGGAAACCCGTTTGGCGAGGGAATCGTCTGTTGTCACCAAAACGACCTGTGATCGGGGGTCGTGTTCGGCCTGAGAAAGCAGGTCTGCGGCAATGCGCTGAGGACTCGCAGCCCCGTCCGCGATTATGAGCAGTTCAGAAGGTCCTGCAAGCAGATCGATAGCTGTTCCGTCGGGGTCGAAAGAGACAAACCGTTTTGCCGCGGTCACAAAGGCGTTTCCCGGGCCGAAGATCTTGTTCACTTTCGGCAGGCTCTCCGTACCGTATGCCATGGCTGCGATCGCCTGGGCGCCGCCAATGCGATAAACCTCTGTGATACCAAGGAGCTTCGCGACGGCAAGAACGGCGGCGTTCACTGTGCCGTCTCTCTGCGGCGGACAACAAAGGACGATCTTTGAACATCCCGCAAGAACTGCGGGGATCCCCAGCATCAGGGCAGTAGATGGAAGCGAAGCGGATCCGGCCGGGACATACAATCCGACGCGGAACATGGGACGAATTTCTCTCCAGCAACGAACGCCTGGAGTCGTTTCCACGGAAGTTGAGGTAAGTCCCTGAGTTCTGTGAAATGCGCGGATGTTTTCGGCGGCAATGGTGATCGCAGTACGAAGTACGGGATCGATTGAAGCCGCGGCGGCGGCGATCTCCTCCGGAGAAACCCGAAACTCAGCCGGAGCGACTTTATCGAATTGCTTTGCGAAGCGCCGTACGGCGGAATCGCCGCGCGTTTTGACCTCCCGGCAAATTCGAGCGACGGTCTTGTCGACCTTGGGGTCTTGACTGGCGGGTCGCATCAAAAGCCGACGCCGGTCCTTGGAACGCAATCTTGAATTGTAGTATATCTTCATCGGATGATCGTCTCGATCGGTACGACAATGATGTCGGACGCTCCCGCTTGCTTGAGTCGTTCCATGACGTCCCAGAAGACGTCTTCGGCGACGACGGAGTGGACGGCGACCATGCCGCGTTCGGCGAGTGGAACGACGGTCGGGCTTTTGAGGCTCGGGATGATTCGCTGCAATTGGGGAACGGCGTCGGCCGGAGCGTTCATCATAAGGTAGCGTTTTCCCTGCGCCTCCAGGCATCCCCGCAGGCGGATGAGCAGCCGATCGATCAGCGTCCCCTTTTTCTTGTCGCGCAGGCTCTTTGGGTTGGCAACCAGAACAGCCTGCGAATTCATGACCGCGATAATGGGACGCAGTCCGTTCATGCGGGCCGTGGAGCCGGTGGAGACAATGTCGCAGATCGCGTCGGCCACGTCGAGCGTTGGTGCGAGTTCAACGGAGCCGCTCAACTCAACGATATCTGCATTCACCTTGTTCTCGGCCAAATACGACCGCAGTGTGAAGGGATACGTTGTGCCGATGCGCTTGCCCGAGAGATCGCGCACTTTCTTGATGGACGACCGTTGCGGAACGCTGATCATGAGCCGGCACATGCCGAAGCCGAGGGGAAGGAGGATCTTTCGGTTCGCCGTCCTTTCGCGCAGGATGTTTTCTCCGACGATCCCGAGATCGGCCACTCCGTCGAGGACGTATTCGGGGATGTCGTCGTCGCGGACGGCAAGCAGGTCGAGGTTGAAGTTCGAACAGGGCGAATACAGCGATTGCTTGGAGAATTCAAATGTGAGTCCGCACAACCGGAGGATCCTGACGGTATCTTCCGTGAGCCGTCCGGAGCGCTGGAGTGCGAGCTTCAGTCTGCCATTCGTTGCGAGCATGGGAGCACTTTACTTAGATAAAGAGTGAGGACGTAAGAACGTAAGTACGGAAGAATGTAAGAATGTGGTCATTGGGATCAGGGAGTGCTGCGAGGAGATCTGGCGAATTTTTGGAGCATCATCGCATAGCCTCCTTTGCCCTGCTTCAACCAGCGTCCGACGCGGGCGATGGTGCGGGAGGAGAGGCCGGTGACGCGGGCGATCTCGGCATAAGAAGAGCCGCCGGCAAGCATGCGCGCCGCTTTCCAGCGCTCTGAAAACTCCGCGATCTCATTTTCGGTAAGCAGATCGCGGAAAAATCTGCGGCAGTCGTCAATCGAGCCAAGCTCGAGAACTGCCGCGTAGAGATTGTCGATATCTCGGGGTGCGGGCTTGCGCATACTTTACTTAGGTAAAGTATACGGTTCTTCGTGTTGAATGTCAAGAGGAATGACGGCCTTCCTTCTCACGCGCGGAATCCTTGTGAAATCGGGGTGTTTTGTCTATGTTGAGCGGCCATGATCACCTACGATGATATCCGTCTTGCCGTGGACCGGGTTCGTCCCGTCGTCCACCGCACGCCCCTTCTCCATTCCGAGGCCCTCGACCAACAGGCCGGCAACACCCTGTTCCTGAAGTCCGAAAATCAGCAGCGCGTCGGCGCCTTTAAGATCCGGGGAGCCTACAACAAGATCGCGTCCCTCACGCCCGAACAGCGGAAAAAGGGAGTTGTCGCACATTCCAGCGGAAATCACGCCCAGGGAACGGCGCTTGCGGCCAGGATCCTGGGAACGAAGGCCGTTATCGTTATGCCAAAATCCTCTCCCGCCGTCAAACTCGGAGCGACCAAAGGCTACGGAGCAGAGGTGGTCTTGTGCGAAGATTCCTCCGACGATCGCGAACGGGTGGCCGCGGAGATCATTCGGTCCACCGGGGCGACGGCGGTACCACCGTTCGACGACGACCTCATTATCGCCGGACAAGGAACTACAGCGGTTGAGATAGTGGAGGACCTGAAAGACATCGATGTTCTCGTGGTTCCCATTGGAGGCGGCGGGTTGATCGCCGGATGCGCATTGGCAGCAAAACATCTGCTCCCGAAAATCCGCGTCATTGGCGTGGAAACCGCTCCGGCCAACGACGCCCAGCAATCGCTCCGGTCGGGAAAGATCGTCAAGATCGCTCCTCCGAAGACAATCGCCGACGGCATGCGCACGCAGGCGATCGGTGTCCGCAACTTCGAGATCATGCAGAAGTGTGTCGACGATATCGTAACAGTGACGGACGAAGAGGTTATCGCCACCATGCGCTTTCTCCTTCAGCGCCTGAAGACACTTGCCGAGCCGACAGGGGCTGTCGCTCCGGCAGCCGTGTTCCATCAAAAGATCGGGACGACGGGCAAACGCGTATGTGCCATTATTAGTGGCGGCAACGTGGAGGCAGCCTTTCTGAAAACAATCTTGTGATGGACCATTTCTCCACTGACCTACCATGACTCTCCCCCTCTATCTTTCCTACTTCGACGAAATGCTCCGTCCCACGGAGCCGCTCTTCCTGCTTGTCCCCGCGGACAAAATCGACTGGGTGCCTGTCGAAGGTGCATTCACGTGCGGACAAATGATTGCGCACATGGCCGGAGCGCTCGGAATTTATGCGGACGGAATCGTTTCGGGGGAATGGGGATTTCAATCGATGAAAGAACGCATGCTGATGAACCGTCGTGCTCCATCGTTGACCGTGGAAGAAGCAATTCGCGAATTCCGGAATAACAGGGAAAAGTTTTTCGCAAAAGTTGGTGCGTTGACAGAAGACCAATGGATGAATGGAGAAATCGTCGCTCCACAATTCGGCAGTCCGAGAAAACGGTGGCGCGTCGGTATGCTCGCCGTCGAACATCATCTGGATCACAAAGCGGAACTCTTCATGTACCTAAAACTTCTCGGCGTCCGTGTTCATACCGGAACACTATACCGGGGCTGATGTGCGCAATAACCTTGCCGTGCCGGGATTTCTTTCGTAACTTGTGCGACAATTCGATTGTCAGGCTTCATAAAAAGATTCTCCACGAAGGATCACGAAGAGTTGCGAAGGGCCACTAAACTATAATCTTATGAGTTTGGTCACTTCGTGTTCCTTCGTACTCCTTTGTGTCCCTTCGTGGGAAATTTTCTAAAACCAGCCTAACTGAATCCGAGTCTTCTCCACACCCGTCGCCCTCAATTCGACCATGAAGCTTATAGCCTGCGTTAACCACGTCCCGGACACCGCGACGAAAGTGAACGTCGCTTCCGACGGAAAGTCGATTGACCGAACTGGCGTCAATTTCATCATCAATCCATACGATGAATTCGCCGTCGAGGAATGCCTCCGCCAAAAAGAAAAGAACGGCGGAGAGATCATTGCCGTATCGCTCGGCACTGATGTCCACAAGGAAACACTGAGAAAATGCCTGGCCATGGGTGTCGACAAGGCCGTGCTGCTGAAGGACGACGGTGCCAGGGACACATTTGGCGTTGCCAAAGCGCTTGCCGAGTACCTTCGCGAACAGGCCGCAGACGTCATTTTCTTCGGCAAACAATCCGTTGACGGCGACGACGCTGCGGTCGGCCCGATGGTGGCGGAGCTTCTCGGCATTCCTTCCGTGACCGTCGTCGTGAAAGTCGCAATCGCAGGAACGAAAGTCACAGCGGAACGGGAGATCGAAGGGGGACACGAGATCGTCGAAACATCGCTCCCCTGCGTCATCACGGCTCAGAAAGGATTGAACGACCCCAGGTATCCGTCGCTCAAGGGCATCATGGGCGCAAAGAATAAGCCGATCGAAGAGCGTCCTGCCTCGCCCGATGCTTCCAGGTCGACTGTGGCGGCTATGCGGAAACCAAAGGCCAAAGCAGGGGGAAAAATCGTCGGCACAGATGCATCAGCAGCGCAGGAACTGGTGCGATTGCTCCACGAAGAAGCAAAGGTCATTTGACGCGAAACAGGTCCAACGAATGAAGATCCTTGTTGTAGCAGAACAACGCGACGGAAAGGTCAAGAAAGCCGGCTGGGAAGCTGTTCGGGCAGGCCGGACACTTGCGGACGCAACGAGGGGTGAGGTCATAGCCCTCGTCATCGGCAACGCGATCAAGGAAGCCGCGGCCGGGGCCGGTAACTACGGAGCCCACCGTGCGCTGGCGGTTGAACATCCACGATTGTCTGCGTATTCAACGACGGCGTATACAAAGATTGTCGCCGAAGCGGCGAAACAGTCGGGTGCAACGGTTGTCCTCATTCCGGCAACTTCCCAGGGAAAAGACTACGCGCCAAGGGTAGCAGTGCGTCTCGAAGCGGGTCTTGCCGCAGATTGCACGTCGTTGTCCGTCGACAATGGAACGATTGTCGCAACCCGACCCATCTATGCAGGGAAAGCCGTGACGGACGTTCGCATCACATCGCCTATGCAGGTTTTCACGCTCAGGCCGAATGTTTTCACCGCCGGCGAACCGTCGGCTACCGCCGCCACAGTCGATGTGTTCAATGTCACGCTGTCGGAAGAAGATTTTCGTTCAGTTGTGACGGATGTGAAACAATCGTCCGGTAAACTGGACGTGGCGGAAGCGGATATCATCGTATCAGGCGGGCGTGGGCTGAAGGGTCCGGAACATTTCGTCATGATCGAAGAACTCGCAGAAGTGCTTGGCGCAGCGGTCGGCGCATCCCGGGCAGTTGTCGACGCGGGATGGCGGCCGCATGATGAGCAGGTCGGACAGACGGGCAAAACCGTGTCGCCGTCGCTGTATATCGCCGTCGCGATCTCGGGAGCGATCCAGCACCTTGCGGGAATGTCCTCGTCAAAGTATATTGTGGCCATCAACAAAGACAAGGACGCACCGATCTTCCAGGTCGCGGACTACGGTATTGTGGGCGATGCCTTTGAGGTCGTACCTGCTGTGACGGCTGCGGCGAAACAGTTGTTGGGAAAATAACAGGCGCCAGGGACATGAGCGTGGAGAAGGTACAGGTCGATATTCTTGGGCTGTCCACAAGTCCGTCGAGCGGCGGAGCGTACGCGCTGATCTTGAAGGAAATGAACGGCCCGCGACGCCTGCCGATCATCATCGGTGCGTTCGAGGCGCAATCCATCGCGTTGGAAATGGAAGGCATCAAGCCGCCGCGTCCGCTGACGCACGACCTGATGAAGTCCATCATCGATACGCTGGGTGGGTCGCTCAACGATGTGACGATCAACGAATTAAAAGACGGGACATTCTACGCGCGTCTAAGCGTCGACACGCAGGAAATCGATTCCCGTCCAAGCGACGCGATTGCACTCGCCGTACGGTACGGCGTGCCGATCTTCGTCACCGACCGGGTTATGGATGAAGCGTCATTCGTCCCGGAAAGTGACGAGGCGGAAAGCACTGAAAGTCCGGAGACCGCTGAACAGCCGAAGCAGGGTGAAAAGCCGAAGCAACAGTTGACGAAGCTCCAGCAATTGGAGCAACAACTGGGCGAGGCCATCACGAAGGAAGAGTACGAGAAGGCTGCGCGTATCCGCGACGAGATCAAGAAACTCCAGGCCCGCAATTCCTGACCGGCCGGCTGACGGTCGCACTGTCATCCATCACACTCTGACCCTCCCATGCACATTCGACGGTCTGTGACCTGTGCCGCGCTGCTCGCGCTGTTCGTCCTTCCGGCGAAAGCACGACAAGCCGATGAAGGAAAACCTCAGGATCAACTCGTGTCGCTCTTGGCGGAAGGGGAAGAGTACGCGACAAAGATGTTTGACAATCGGAGGGCGCTGGAAAAGTTCGAAGAGGCGGTCAGGCTTGTGCCCAACAATTACGAGGTGCTCTGGCACTTGAGCCGCACGTATGTCGACATCGGCGAGCATTTGCCGACAAAGACGGACGCTGAGAAACAGGAACAGCTTGCGTGGTACGAAAAGTCCCTGGAATACGCGGAGCGAGCGGTCGTCGTCAACCCGTCGGGATCCATGGGATTGACCCGCAGGGCGATCGCCAACGGACGCATTGCGCTGTTCAGAGGTGTCTGGGAATCGTTGGACCTGGTCAAGAAGGTCAAGGAAGACGCCGAGAAGGCGGTCGCGATCGACCCGACAAATAACGCGGCCTACTATATGCTCGGGAGGACCCATGCAAAGGTCAGCGAACGCCCGAGCATCGTCCGGTGGCCGCTGGGATTAGGATGGGCGAGCTACGAAGAGGCTGTGAAGTATTACGAGAAAGCCATCGCCCTGCGTCCGGACTTCATCATGTACCGTCTCGATGCGGCCCGAGCCTATGTGGAACTTGAAGATTTTGCTCAGGCGCGGCAGCACCTCAACGCCATCGCAAGCCTCACGAAACAAGATGAAGACGACGACCAGTATCGAAAAGAGGCGCAAGATCTCGTAACACAGCTCGCGACCGACTAGCGTGCCGTGTTCAGACGCTTATCGTCCTAAACGACGCAAACCCCGCGAGAAGCGGGGTTTTGCATTTTCAGAGGTTGGAGAGGCTCTTCGGGGAGCCCGTATTACATGAGCGGCGCTTCATCGACCGTGTTCACTCGAACAACTTCCGCCGCTGTCCGTGCGCGACGCTGATACGTAAGCGCAAAAACAAGCGCCGTCAGAATGTACCCCCCCGCCGCGAAATAGGGTAGCGTATCGTGGATCTCGTACAGCGGTCCGGCGATCACCGGACCAACAACCATCGACGCCGCCATGAGAGAAGAGAGAATCCCCATCTTTTCCCCTTTGGTTTTCGGTTCGGCGGCTCCAGCCACCTGGCTGGTGAGGATCACGCGCAGGACGGACTGTCCGGTCGAAATGAACAGTGCGGAAATGACAAAGGTGGTCATCGTCTTTGCGGTGAACAACAGAAAACCGATGAGGAGCGACGACAGCATCATGACCTCGAGCACCGGCTCGGTGAAACGTCGCAGCCAGAGATGCTTGAGCAACCCCACCTGATTGATCGCGACGATGAGCCCCATGGCAGTGAATGTGAGCCCCGTGGTGAAGGAATCAAAACCGAAGTTTTTTCCAACAAAAAGGGCGAAGACCGATTGCGAAGTCACAAATGCAAGCGCGAACATAATCCACGAAATATACAATGGCCGAAGCGCGGTATCGCGGACAGCATTCATCAGCGGACGCAGCGGATTGAATCGCAGACGATCGTCTGTGTTCCGGTGCTTTAACGTCTCAGGAAGGTAGAAGTACGCCACACAAGCATTAACGGTTGCCAAACCTCCGGCGAACCAGAACGGGAATGCATGCGACACAGTGCTCAGCAGTCCGCCGATAAGCGGACCGAGCATAAATCCAATGCCGAATGCGGCGCCGATGATGCCGAGGTTGGTGGTGCGCTCCTTGTCATTCTCGGAAATATCGACCAGATAACTCTGTGCGATCGAGAAATTGCCGGCGGCGGCTCCGTCGATGATGCGGCCGAGAAAGAGCATCGGGATCGTGGTCGCTCCCGCAAAGACGAACCATCCTACTGCCGTGCTCGCAATACTTGTGATCAGGAGTGGCCGGCGTCCAATGCGGTCTGACAACGCGCCGAGAAAAGGAGAGCTAAGGAAGGAAAAACAGGAAAACGATGCGAACATCAGCGTTATGGTAGTGGCGCTTGCGCCGAATTCCCCTACATAGAACGGCAGGATCGGGATGACGATCCCGAATCCGATGACGTCGACGAGGACAGTGAAAATGATGATAATCTTTTCTTTGCGCACCGGGTCAAGGTACGCAAATCTTGCCGAGAAGGACAGAACGCGTTGCGCCGGTGACGCGTGGGACGTTCGACGTTCGTCCGAGTACAGTCTCGCGTGCAAGGATGGCGAAGAGTACCGCCTCCTTTGCGTCGGATGAAAAGCCTGGATGCTTCATCGTCCGGACCGGGACGGGACCAAAGTGCGCTTGAAGCCGTCGAACGAGGTGTAGATTGTGCGCACCGCCGCCGCTGACGAGGACAGCGTCGATTGGGAAGGATCGTCGGAAGTAGCGGACATACTGATTGTACACCGAAAGCGCCGTGCATTCAGTCGCCGTTGCAAGGAGATCGTCGGGGGCTGCAGATCCGGCCCGGCGCAGTAACTCTTCCACGAACATCGACCCAAATTGTTCGCGTCCCGTCGTTTTGGGAAGTGACTGCCGGAAATACGGATGCGACATCATCCATGCGAGCAATTCCGGCACAACCTTCCCCGCGGCGGCATGGAGTCCGTTGCGGTCGAACGGCTCGCGATACAAGAGATTCGATAGTGCATCGATGACCATGTTGGCCGGACCTGTGTCGAGTCCACGAACATCGTCGACCGTGCACCGCTTCGGCAGGACTGTAAAGTTCGCAATGCCGCCGAGATTAAGGAGCATGCGGGATTCGGATTTTGACCGGAACAACAGGTAGTCTAGATACGGAACAAGAGGAGCCCCCTGGCCGTCGGCGGCAAGGTCGGCGGGCCGGAAATCGCCTACGGTCGTTATACCTGTTCGCTGGGCGATCACTGAAGGATCGCCGATCTGCAGTGTTGAGCGAACTTTCATGCCGAAGAATGGCTCGGGATTCGGGATGTGGTGAACGGTCTGTCCGTGCGACCCGATGAGGTCGATGCGGGACAAGGGAACGCGCGCCTTCTTTGCGACGGCGACAACGGCGTCGGCAAAGCACACGCCGATCAATGCATTCAGAGTACACACTACGTCGACCGAGCCCGTTCCCGGCAGGGAATTCGCCAGGATGAATTTTCGCATCTCGCCAGGATACGGGCGATTCACGAAAGCAAGCTGTCGCACGTCCAAGGTGCTTCGCTTTTCCGTGATTTTCACCAAACAGGCCGCAATACCGTCGGCAGAAGTGCCGGAAATCAGCCCGGCCACGACCCGGGGGGCCGGCCCAGACCATGATCGACGATGTGTGGGAGTGGTCATGATTCAGTACATTTCCTGTGGACAGTGAACGGCAAGGTGTTCAACGATGAAGTGCAGCGTATAGAGATGAACCGCCAAGACGCCAAGGACGGGCTAGATCCTGTACGCCAAGATCGCCAAGGTGAGTATATATTCACACTCTTTCTTGGCGTCCTTGGCGGTGATCTTTGCTCTGTCCCTTGAAAGTATGAAAGACTCGAACGACGGCACAGTTCTGCTGGGCGCACATATGTCGATCGCCGGCGGCGTGCATACGGCAATTGAGCGGGCAGTTCGAATCGGCTGCACTGCGCTGCAGATGTTTGTCAAAAACAATAATCAATGGAAGGGGAAGGCGCTGTCGGATGAGGATGTGGCAACCTACAAAGACGCGTTATCGAAAGCAAGGATCGGTCCGGTTGTCGTCCACGACACCTACCTCATCAATCTGTGCGCGTCTGACCGTTCCATCCTTAGGAAATCACGAGACGCACTTACGGATGAACTACAACGGTGCGAGAAGCTCGGCGTCGACTATCTCAACTTTCATCCCGGCGCGCACATGGGCCGGGGTGAGAAAGAAGGGATTGAACGCATCGCAGAATCGCTCAACATGATCCACACACGCACGAAGGGATTTCGCGTCAAAAGTGTGATCGAGTCCACGGCCGGTCAAGGCACAGCACTGGGATACAAGTTCGAGCAGTTGAAAGATATGATCGACCTTGTGGACGAGCAAGAACGGATGGCCGTTTGCATCGACACGTGTCATATCTTTGCCGCCGGATATGACATAGTCTCGGAAGAAGGATATCATCGGACGTTCAGAGAATTTGATGACATTATCGGCCTCGACCGGCTCGTTGCCTTTCATGTCAACGATTCGAAACGAGAGCTTGGTTCGCGGGTGGACCGCCACGAGCATGTCGGCAAAGGAAAGATCGGCCTCGAGGGATTTCGACTGATCATGAATGATGAAAGGTTCGTGAACATTCCAAAGATCCTCGAAACCCCGAAAAGCGATGACATGCATGAAGACGTTGAGAACATGGCCGTCTTGAAAGGACTGATCGGAACGTAACGCCATGGCTGAACCCGAAACAACCGTCACTCTCAAGGAAATCCTGGCGCAGCACACCGTCGCGGGAGAACTGTGCAGTCCAATGGACAAAGGCTGGGTGCGGTGCTACGCTTGCGGACACCGATGCAAGATCGGACCTGGGAAAGAAGGGATCTGCAAGGTTCGGTTCAACGACGGAGGAACGCTCAAAGTGCCGTGGGGATACGTGGCCGGAGTTCAGGTCGACCCTGTGGAGAAGAAGCCGTTCTTCCATGCGTATCCCGGCTCCAAGGCGTTGTCGTTCGGCATGCTCGGGTGCGACTATCACTGTCCGTACTGTCAGAACTGGGTCACCTCTCAAGCCTTGCGCGATCCCGTCGCTGTCTCCCAGCCGGACGAAGTGACTCCCGAGCAGATCGTCGACATGGCGATCCGCACGGGAAGTAGCATCGTGACGAGCACGTATAATGAACCGCTCATCACGAGCGAATGGGGAGTCGCGGTATTCAAAGCCGCTAAACAACGCGGTCTTGTTACTTCGTATGTTTCCAACGGAAACGCAACACCCGAAGTGCTCGACTATGTTCAGCCGTGGCTTGACCTGTACAAAGTGGACTTGAAGGGATTTTCCCAGAAGGAATACTCGCGTCTGGGCGGAAGTCTCGAGAATGTACTAACGACGATCAACGAGGTCCACCGTCGTGGACTGTGGATCGAGATCGTTACACTGACGATCCCCGGATTCAACGATTCCGACCAGGAATTGACGTCGATCGCCGAATTCATCGCGTCGGTCTCTGTCGACATTCCTTGGCATGTGACGGCATTCCATCAGGACTACAAGATGCTGGAGCCGGATCCGACGCCGGTGAAAACACTTCTTCGCGCAGCCGGCATTGGACAGAAGGCCGGCTTGCGATACATTTATGCGGGCAACATTCCAGGTCGTGTGGGAAATTGGGAAGATACACGTTGTCCGGGTTGTTCAACCACCGTTATTGAACGTCAGGGATACCGCATCGTGAAGAATCTTGTGACCGGAGGGGCATGCCCAAAGTGCGGCACGGTCATTCCTGGACGTTGGAGGTAAACGTGTCACCTGACAACTTCTTTGACTATCTTTCGCCATGCGATCGCCGATCTTGATGGCGACTCTGGGCGCCGTGCTCGCCATATTCGTGGCCCGCGGCATGGGAGCCGGTAATCTCGCAGCTTTTGGAGCAATGCTTGGAGGCATGCTCTTGGGGTTCTTTGCGCACTGGTTCCTGACCCGAGGAAAGTCCTGAATGTTCAGCCTGAAAATCTCTGTGACACTCCCCGCGGACCCCGACTCCGTCTTTCGCGCGCTGACAAATGCCAAGGCCATTCGAGCTTGGTCGGGTCAGAGCGGAAAGGTCTCTGCGACGATCGGCGGCAAGTTCGAATACTTCGACGGCTGGGTGACAGGCCGTGTGCTTGCGTATGCGCCGGGAAAAAAACTTGTCCATACCTGGCTTCCGTCGGATTGGCCCAAGGATGCCCAGGCTACCATCGTTCAGGTTGATCTTGCCAGGTCAGACAATGGGACAAAGGTCACTCTGAGACACAAGGGTTTTTCTTCAAAGCGAGAATGTGAGAAGCACAAACAGGGCTGGCAGGAGTTTGTGTTCGGGCCCATCAAAGACCATTTCGATTCTCATCAGTAGTTCCTTCCACTTTCTTTTCTCGTCTCATGCAGAATTTTCGTTTGAACCCGGTCCTGACCGTGTGTATGGCTTTGGCATGCAGCCTGAGCTTGAACGGCTGCCCGCCATCGACCTCCACAAAGGAGGAAGTACCACCCTCAAAACCCGAGATGACGCTCACAATCGCTTCTCTCAATCTTACGTCCCTCAACAAGAGGATCGAAAAGAGCGACATCGTAGCCTTGTGGCGCATTTTGAAGAAAGAACAGGTGGAAGTTCTGGCGGTGCAGAACATGTCACGCTATCCGGGCGTCGCCACTCGAGTTGACCCCCTCAATGAGCTGGCGGCACAGGCCGACTGGCGTCATGCGTTCGGAGAGATGATGGACAATTCCGGCAGAAAGATCGGCAACGCGGTGCTGGCGACCTATCCCATTCGGTCGAATGCACATATTCCGTTCACGTCTGTTAAATCTGCAAATTTTGAGGGGGCACTCGAGACCGTTATCGATGGAGGTGTTCGGGACATCATGGTCGTCAGCGCGCAGTTTCCGCCCAAAGCCCCCGAGTCCGACCTCGCAAAATGCCTTTCGGCGATCACATCGGCAAACAAAGACACAAAGATGCCTCTGATCGTAGCCGGCAACGTGTTTGCTTCGGCTTCGGGAATGCAAGAAGTATCAGCCGGATCCAAGAATCCGACGACCCGAATTCACTACAGCGGCGGCGAGGAAATGAAACCGGTCGGCGCCTCGTCTGTGGCAACGCCGCTCGGGACCGTTCTCATCGCGAAATTCGCACTGTATCGTACACACTAACGACACGTCATGCGCATCAACATCGCCCGCGTCATTTTGATCCAATTCCTGTGTCTCATTTGCTTTTTTGTGGGCCTCTATGTGGGTGGACAACGGTCTGCCGTGGACATTGAAAACGCAGAACGTATGATTGGCTTGCAGTTTACGTCGGCCGAAAGAGACTCCATGAAAGATAATCTCAAGGAATACCTTGAGAGCTATCAGAAGATCCGTTCGGTTTCAGTGAACAACGCTGTCGCGCCGGCCCTGATGTACAAACCCTTCCCCGAGGGGTATGCGGCACCGTCCGGTCCGGGACGCGTGAAACGGGGCTCAGTCAAGCGTCCTACTCGTCCGGCCAACCTTGATGATCTCGCGTTTTTGTCGGTCGGCGAGCTGTCGGAATTGGTCCGCTCGCGGTCAGTTTCTTCCATCGAATTGACCACCATGTACTTGGGCAGACTGAAGAAATTCGGTCCGACATTGGAGTGCGTCATTACGCTGACGGAATCGTTGGCGATCGCACAGGCGCAGCGGGCCGATGCGGAAATAGCGCGCGGAAAGTATCGCGGCCCTTTGCATGGCATACCGTACGGAGCAAAGGACCTGTTGGCCCAGAAAAACTATCCCACGACATGGGGCTCAGTCCCTTATAAAGACCGGGTCATTCATGAGGATGCAACGGTAATTCGAAAGCTCGAAACGGCCGGAGCCGTTCTTGTGGCGAAATTAACGATGGGAGAATTGGCGTGGGGAGATGTCTGGTTCGGAGGGATGACCCGGAATCCGTGGAATATGAATGAAGGATCGAGCGGTTCGTCCGCGGGTTCCGCCTCGGCGACCGCCGCAGGACTCGTCGGGTTCGCGATCGGCACCGAAACGTGGGGGTCGATTGTTTCTCCCTCGACGCGATGCGGAACGACCGGGCTTCGACCGACCTTCGGGCGCGTCAGCCGCTCAGGAGCCATGGCGTTGTCATGGTCGATGGACAAGATCGGTCCCATCTGCAGGTCGGTGGAAGATTGCGCCCTGGTTTTCGATGCTATCTATGGCCCCGACCCGGGCGATCCATCCACGATGAACTCCATTCCGTTCGTCTACGACGCTTCGACTCCTCTCCGGTCCGTCAAGATCGGGTATTACAAAAGTGCCTTCGACAGCGTCAAGTCCAACAAGCATCTCTCCGATTCCGTCCTGACCGTCTTGCGTTCCCTCGGTGCCGAACTCGTTCCAGTCGAATTTCCCGTGAACATTCCGGTCGACGATCTGTCATTTGTATTGTCCGCCGAAGCGGGAGCCGCATTCGATGAACTTACGCGCACCGATCGTGATGATCTGATGGTTCGGCAGATCAAGAACGCTTGGCCGAACGTGTTTCGGTCGTCGCGTTTCATTCCTGCAGTCGAATATCTGCAGGCGAACCGTGTGCGGTCCCTCGTCCTGCGTGCAACTGACAGTCTCTTCTCCCATGTCGACGTCGTCGTCACGCCGAGTTTCGGGGGCAACCAGCTGTTGCTCACAAACCTGACGGGCCATCCCTGCGTTGTCGCACCCATGGGATTTACGGACAAAGGAACGCCCGCAAGCATATCGTTCATCGGCAAATTATTCCATGAAGGCACGGTCCTGGCCGTTGCGAAACGGTATCAGGACGCGTCCGGACATCATCTTCGCCATCCATCGCTTCAGTAGACCTCCCCCGGAGCACCCATGTTCCGCAAGCCTGAGCCTCCGAATCCGTTGCGAGAAGCGTTCACGCGACATTTACGGAATGCGGACGATTACGCCCGCAAAAAAGAGTACGAAAAAGCGTTGTACGAGATCGAGCAGGCGCTGAAGCTCGACCCGAAGAACAACAACGCCCGCCAATTTCAAGAACGGGTCAGAATGCAATGGAAGCAGGTGCAGAAGGACCAGAAGTTGCAGGAAGCGGCGGTCGAGTTGTCGTTCGAGCAACGCATGGAGGTCATTCCCAAGTTTCTGGCCACTGCCGACCGGATGATCTCGCAGCATGATTACAAAGCGGCGCTCGATGCGATCGCCGAGATCTACAAGGTCGACTCCACCAATTATTACGCGCAGGCGTATTCCGACCGCATCGATCAATTGATGTCGGAAGAAATGGCAAAGGCATCACAAGTCTTTCAGCCGGCTCAAGCGGCGACGGGAGCGGAGGAAGAAACGAAGGAATCCGGAAGTCTCGGGTTCTATCGAGAACTGCTGAAAGACTATTGGTTCGACGGGAAGCTCACCGACGACGAATTGCGCCATCTTGCCGAGGTCCGCGGCCTTTTCGCCATCGCAGATGAGGACCATGAACGGATTTCGAAAGATGTAAAATTCGACGCATATGTTGAAGCTTTGCGTCTCGCATGGGCAGATGGATTTCTCTCGGAGACAGAGCGCAAAGTCCTTGAGATCATGCGAAACCGATACAACATTTCGCTACAAGAGAATGCACGGGCGGAGGCAAAAGTACAGGAGCTTCGGAAGAGCCATCCCCAGCGAGATCTCGTTCTGATCGTCGACGCCAGCCAGGAACACGCCGTCGGTCTTGCAAAGGTCCTAAAAACCAGAGGATTTAACACCATGGTGGCTAGGAGACCGGAGGAAGCGTACAAAATCCTTCAGTCCAGTGTGCCGGTGGCTATCGTTGCGGATGTTCGATTCGGTCCCGGCGACGGGGACGGTTTCGAGCTCTACCGCAGAGTACGCCAGTTTCCACCCTTAGTGCATGCTCCGTTCTTCTTCGCCCTCGGAATGACGGATAATGACATCCTCCACGCGGCGTTACGTGTCGGTGTCGACCATGTCCTCCAAAAACCCGTGGATCCGGAATTTATTGTCGCAGCAATTGAAGGAAAACGACAGAAGGTGTAATGAGACGGGAGCGTGTAGTGCTACGTTAGGACACGTCGCGGCGCGAGAGATCGAAGAGCATGAGAGCAAGTGCGAGGCATGCGCCCGCTGGTCCGAGAACGACAGCGGTGTCTGCCCGTTGGGCGAACATACTGTTGAGCGGCAGCAGCCATGGATAGTACTCGCCCCAGCGAGCAGAGGTGGCGAACACCGCAAAAAATGTTGCGCCGATACCGACGCCGAGGGGAAGGGGAAATCCGCGGAACCGGGCGCTCAACCAGAAGTGAATGACGACGATAAGGAGACTCGCAACAAAACTTCCCCATGCATACCCCGCCCACGTGGCCCAAGGTATCCCGCCGGAGAAATTCATCACAGGTTTGAGAACGGGGAGCAGCAACCCTGCCCCGAGGACGCTGACCATCAACACACAGTAAGCCCCTGCCACAAGAAGCATCGACGTAAGCGTTTTCGCCAGATAGATCTTCCAGCGCTCTACGGGAAGCGCGAACATCTGTTTCCAACCTGACGCCGCATGCTCGGTACCGTTCACGAGCGCCGTCTCAAGGACGATAAACAGCGGCAGCATGAAGATACTCCAGAGAGAAAACGTTCCCTGGAGGAACGATGGCCAGGTGGACTGTTCGCTCGCGCGTCCGCGGTCAAGCAAGATGAAGAACTGCAGCGACACCGGGATCAGAGGGGCGAGCAACACCATCCACACGGCAAGAGTGCGCCGAAGTTTCCAGACCTCAGCCTGCAGCGATCTTACGAACACGATCATCGGTCCTCCGTAACGCGATCGGGCGAACCTGTGAGAGAAAGAAAGATCTCCTCCAACGATCGCCGGCTAACGCTCACATGCGAAACATCGAGTCCCGCCTCAATGAGGGAACGGTTCACGCGGATTGCGTCGTCCCGATGTTCAACACGAACGGAAAGCTGCCCATCACCCAATCGGGCAGTCGGAAAACCGATTTCCTGAAGGAACCGCTCGGCAACCTCCATCGGCTGGGCTTCGACGGTCACGTGCACTCCTTCCACAGCGTGCAATTCGTCAATCGTTCCCTGAAAAAGAAGTCGGCCGTTGTGAAGAATCCCAATGTGCGAAGCGATGTACTCAACTTCGGACAGGAGATGACTGGAAAGGAAGACTGTCACGCCCGACTTTCCGGGAAGAGCCCTCAGAAACGATCGCATGTCGTTCATTCCCGCCGGATCAAGACCGTTCGTCGGCTCATCGAGAATGAGTAACTCGGGTTCACCAAGGAGCGCCTGGGCAAGTCCGAGCCGCTGGCGCATGCCGAGTGAATATGTTCGGACAGTGCGGTCGGCGTCTCGCGAAAGATCGACGAGCTCGAGCGATCTGTCGACAGCAACGCGCGAAACATTGAGATAGAGCGCCTGAACGGCGAGGTTTTCCCTGCCTGTCAGGTGACCGTACAACGAAGGGGATTCGACGAGCGCACCGACCTTTCGCAATGGACGGGGATCGCCGAAGTGAAGAGTTGTGCCGAGTAGTTCAATCGTTCCGGCGGTGGGCCGGAGGAGGCCGAGCAGCATGCGGATGCTTGTCGTCTTGCCCGCGCCGTTCGGTCCGAGAAAGCCGTAAATAGCTCCGTGGGGGACATTGAGATCAAGCTGATCGACGGCCCGAAGGCCGCTGAACGTGCGCGTCAGACCGGCGGTGACAATCGCCCGAGAACTCATGCAAGACATTCGAACATGTACATGACAGTACGATTACGGAGATCCCGGGCGGGAGGTTTCAACGCACATTGTCAGCGAAGAAGGCTCGCCAGGGCGCCGATACCGAGGAGAGTGATGACAGTGCCGGCAATACGATTGATGAGAAGGAGTCCCGATGTGTCCAGGGCAGAGCGGAAGAAATGTGCAGCAGCCGAGAGGCAGCCGAACCACAGCATTGAGCCGAGGAATACACCACCCACGAGAAGCGCAGCCGTGACGGTCGTTGAAGCTTCTTCGATCGTTCCGACCCCTGCGAACACTGCCGCAAAAGCAAAAAAGGTCAACGGATTCATGAGAGTCAGGACAAACGTCGACACGAAATTGCCGGCATGATCGTTGAGTGAGAGTCTAGGAGGGGAACCCGGTATGAGAGTGCGGAACATGCGGATACCGAGAACGATGAGGATCACACCTCCAATGAGACGGATGAGATGGACCTGGTGAGCGATGAAATCGGAAACGAGCGTAACGCCAAACACCGCAACTGTTCCATAAATGGCATCAGCGCTTGCGGCGCCGAACATGGTTGACAGTGCGCTCCGGCGTCCTTCGGTCAACGTGCGCCGAATGCACAGGATGCCGATCGGGCCGACTGGCACGGCAAGACTGAAACCAATGGCGATACCTTTGATGAGCGCGATCAGCATGGACGGATCATGCGAACGTCAATCATGCTCGCGACAATCGAACGCGTGAGCTTCTTGATGCGGCCCCGGTCGTTCGTGCACCGAGCTCCGATATCAACGCAAGCTTTGCTTTGCGCGCGACGCTCGGAGTGTCCTTCCAATTCCACCATAAGAGTAGTCGCGCCTCAGCCTTCTTCGTTTCGGCGTAATACACTGCGCACCGGAAGACGTACAAAAGACAGCGGTCCATAAGAAGACCTTGTCGGCGGCACAATAGTCGGTACAAACGTTCGGGGTCTTTTCCCCGAAGGTCTTGCACCCGTCGTATCCCCAGCTCGACCAGGTCTCGGGCGATGCTTGGCCCGATGCCGGGGATCGTCTGCAACTCTCGCAGTACAGTTTTGTCGGGGGACTTCATATTTCCTTCCCTTGCCGGATTTGTGAAACTGTTCTTCAACGTGTTTGTCGCGGTTTCCGACGGAAGCAGTCCGCTGTATGGTCGTCGACGAGTCCGGCGGATTGCAGGAAGGCATAGCAGATCGTCGAGCCGACAAAGGAGAATCCGCGGGTCCGCAGGTCTGCACTCAAAGCATCTGACTCCGCCGACCTCATGGGAACATCCGGTCGAGTTCGCGGATTTCTTCGGATCGGCCTCCCGTTCACAAAGCTCCAAACGTACGTGTCGAATGAGCCGAATTCTTTGCGTACCCTGAGGAATGCCCTGGCGTTCGTGATTGCGGATGCGATCTTTGCCCGATTTCGGACGATGCCCGGGTCCTTCAACAGTCGTTGTATCTCTCTGGTGCTGAATCCGGCGACCGTTTTCGGCACAAAATTCCGGAATGCCTTCCGGTAGGCTCCTCGCTTATGCAAAATGGTCCGCCAACTCAACCCCGCCTGCGCCCCTTCCAACACAAGCAGCTCGAACAATCGTCGATCGTCGTGCAGCGGCGTTCCCCACTCTTTGTCGTGGTACCGTATCATCACCGGATCGTCGCCGCACCATGCACAACGTTTCCCGGGAAATCGGTGAGATTGCACTTTCGATTGCCGGGCGCCCTTCCGGTTCATTCTTCCAATCAATGGGAGGCGAGTACGCTTGAGTCGAGGATGAACGGATTCGACGTCAACGGGGCCGTATCCGGCCTACGCTTCCGGCGGAAGCGTTGCGCGTTGATGAACGTTGCGGAGCATTCCGGCGCTCAGGATTGCGCTTGTCACCTGAATGATGACCAGGAACGAGAGGATCGCAAGGTGGACAATGTGCCAGGCCGGAGACATGACTCGAGCGGCGGCACTTTCCGCCGCCGTGCGCAGGAACACGACATTGGCATACACACCGGCCGGCATGAAGGACAGGAGCAGTACTGAGCCAATTCGTACGTTCCCGGACCGGACAAGATATCCTGCGGTTAACGGTGCAAGAAGAAAAGAGACCAACAACGGTATATTGTCGCGCCATGCTTCAGGGTCGCCGGAAAGACCCTGGACATACGGCGCGGCAGTCAGGAGCGCAGTATGTACCAGCATGAGTCGAAGAACGAGGGTCGTTGTCTCTGCAGTTATCATTTTTCCGGCACAGTCTGTTCCGGAATGACGCGCCGCGCACGAACAAAGCGCTTCAGTTCGTGCTCATCATACAATGATGACGCCGGATCGAAGCTGCTCACCCGAACGCGTCCCGATGAATGGATGAACATGCGGTCCTTCAGATAGATTGCCACGTGAACGATCCGCTCAGGCCGATCCTCCGATGCGGACCGTCCAAAGAACAGAAGATCTCCCTTTTGTAAGTTCTCAAAGTCCTTTCCGGCGTCGACATCATGACCCATCAGTACCTGCTGGCTGGCGTCACGAGTGAGCTCCAGACCGTTGAGCCGAAACACGGTCTTGGTAAAACCCGAACAATCCATGCCCTTCGAAGATGTTCCCCCCCAGAGGTACGGAACGCCCATGAACATCTTTGCGGTCCGCTCAACATTGTCCCCGGTCAGGTGGCGGGTTTGACGCCACGTGTCGTAATCCTGAAGTGATTGCGTCCGCAAAAACCCGCTTCTGCCATCTGCCAGCTCCACTTCGCGCCAGGAACCCCGGGCTCTACCGGACTTCAAAATATTCCCGATGACGACGTCGCACACCGGCATGGCAGTGTTCGACGGTTTTTCGCGGATGACGTCGAAGTATGAAGTGACCACGACCTTGCGTGCCGCGGCCCATGCATCGACACCCGCTCGGTCGGCAGCCTGGAATGCGCCGCCATTGAGCCAGCCAAGGTATTCGTCATGAGATTGAACGTAGTAATACCCTGGACCCTTCTTCAGCACTTTGACCACCAACCCCATCGTCACTTGCGTCGCAAGTTCCTCCGATTCGCCCGGACGCGTGCGCACGTTGGCCGCGCTGAGAACGACGATACCGAAGGTCTTCTCACCAAGTGAAGGATGGGGAAGCACCACGATGCTGTCGGTCACTGATGTCGTTGCATACTGACGGGCTGTCGCGATCACGGAATCCCGTGCGCCGACTTTGTCAACTTCACCCCGAACGACAAATGAAGAATCGGTTTGCGTCCAGGAAATGTCGAATACGGCGACTCGGCGATCGGGACAGAAGTGTTGTTTGAGGGATTGGAGTGCGGTGCCGAAATGAGGTCCAAGGGAATCCGCCGGCTGGGCTACCATTGCGGCCGGACCGATCAACAGAAGGAGGAAGAAGCGCGAATACGTCATGAAGAAACTCCTCATCATCGTTCGATGACCGCAATATACGTATTGTTGAATCTCAATTCTCACGCGCGGAAGCTACGGAAATGTGTCCATCGGCAGGTTTCCTAAAAACGACCATACCTGAATGTTGGTGACCAGGCCAAGGTGATCGGGACCCGATTCGCCGGTCGTTGTGTCCGAACAACCGCCGACGAGAAAGGCGAATGCAGCGAAAAGGAGCGGGCAAACAAAGCTGTACACGGGCTTGTGTGGAAGCAGCATGATCCCGACGCCGGTTGCGAACGAGCAGACAGAAAATATACACACGGCAAAAGGGAGTTTCAACGAGCTGGCACGACGTTGACCCTCGGAAACTTTGTGAGCCGTGTCTTTGCATCGAACGGTCGAAAACGCTACATTTGTTGGAAATAAGAAAACATCTAAGGGATTTTGGAAATGTCCTGTCGCAATGTGATAGCTATTCTTGCAAGTTTCGCGATGCTCGGCTCCTGCAAAGATGCGGGTGTGCCTCCTACGCTTCCTCCGGTCATCAGCGATATTGCTCCTGATTCTGCCGCTGTCGGCGATACGGTGACGATCATCGGCAAGAATTTTGGCTCTGCCCGCGGGTCCAGCACTGTTCGCATCGGATCTGTGAGTTTTTCGTCGTTCATTTCATGGTCTTCAACGCAGATCAGCGCGCGCGTGCCGGCAGGGGCGCTCAGCAGCAGTGTTGTTGTGACGGTCGACGGAGCGTCAAGCAATGCATTCGCGTACACCATCAAAGGAACCGTCGCAGGCCTCGTTTCATTCGCCACCGATGTCCAGCCCATATTGAACGCTAACTGTGCCACCTCAGGTTGCCATGCGCCGCCGTCTCCCGCGAGCGGGTTTGATCAGACGACTTGGGCGGGTGTGCGTGCGGGAGGACAATACTACTTCACAAATGCTGCAAAACCTGGCGACTCGACAAACAGCGGCTACAGAATAGTCCTGCGGGATCTGCCCGTAGATCCTCGACCCGTCCGTATGCCGTTAGGCAGCCAACCTCTTCCCAACGGCCAGATCGTGACCATTCTGACCTGGGTTCAGCAAGGCGCGCTGGATAACTGACAGAACATATCGTCGCAAAAACGAGAATGGCTCCGGGTACGCCGGAGCCATTCGTTTTTTCCGTCCAAACAACGAATCTATTTCAACAAGAGCATCCTTCGGGTCTGGACGAGCTTCCCGTCGGCGCTGAGGGAATAAAAATACACCCCGGAGGGAAGAGCGCGCGCTTCGTACGTCGCTCGATGATCGCCGGCGTCCAGGGACCTGTCGACCAGAGTTGCGACCGGTTGTCCCAGCAGATTGTAGACTTGAAGGACAACACGCGCCGTTCTGGGCAGCGAGAAGTCGATCTGTGTGCTCGGATTGAACGGATTGGGGAAATTCTGCTTGAGGGCAAATGACTCCGGAACAGGTTGTGAAGCCGCTTCGACCGCTGTCGTAATGCCTGTTCCCGGTTTGAAATTGCCGCGAATTTCTCCGAGCGGGAATGTTCCGGAATGAATGTTCACATACACATTCCCCCGGATGACCTGGATGAAGTTCGAACCTGGATCCCATCTTCCACTTGACGTACTATCGACGAAGGTGATCGGATGAATCACGCCCCCGCCCGGGGAAAGATGGAAATGGGACGACGAGCGAGCGCCCGTCATTCCGGTGTAGGTCACGTGGTAGTCGACGGAATCCTCGTTCAACACTAACCAACCGGTCCCCTTTCCACCGGAAATCGTGCTTGCCTGTGCCCCGTCGAGCGTAGCCAGGAACGCTCCGTCTTGATGCGCCATGTTGGCGCGGATCTCACCGCTGGAATTCGCTGTCGTATGCACGTTGAAATACAGCCGGTTGCGGACGAAATCGGCGAGATCGAGATCGGAAGGAGTGGCCCAGATTCCTGATGCGTGATTGTTCGTCAGCGTGACACCGTGAACTACGGAACCTGTGCGCGAAGTATGGAAATGACTTCCGGAATTGGGCCCGGTCAATTTTGCGATCGTTACGTCGTAATGTATTGACAGGTCAGGTCGCAGCACGGCCCACACCGTGCCGGTGCCGGTCGCAGCGGTTGATGCCTGTGCCCCGGTGAGATTTCCGACGGCGGGCAATTCTCCCACGAGATTCAGTTCGGATCGGATGTCTCCGCTGCCGAAGGTTGTGGAGTGAATGTTCACGTATATCTGTCCCCGCAGAAGCTTTGCGACACTGCTGTCCGGAGGTGAAACCCACGTACCGTCGGCAGTGCTGTCTGTGAACGCCAGCGTGTGGACCACCGTGGTTTGCGGAAGTGCATGGAAATGCGCGCCCGTTCTGGCACCGGCAAGACCCGCGTACGTCATACGATAGCGAATGTTGCCAGAGCCGGACGAATCATCGAAGGTCACCCAGCCGGACCCAAGGCCGGTGGATGCTGTTCCCGCTTTCGTTCCGTTCAGAACGATCGGAAATCCATGTTGATGAGGTTCGGGATACCCCCGAATCTCTCCACCGCCGTTCGCGCTCGTGTGTACGTTCACGTACATTTCATTATTGAAAAGGTGATTGACCATGGTGTCGGGAATCGCCCACGAGCCGACAGCCGTTTTTCCGCTGAAGTTGATCGTGTGAACGACCCCTGTTGTCGGCGTATAGTGGAAGTGGGCAAAAGTAATGGTTCCCTGAAGATTGTTGACCGTAATGTTGTATTGGAGTGTCGTCCTGTCGGAAGACAAGATGAGGAATCCGGAACCTCGACCCGGTGACGTTCCACCGGTATCGACGCTGTCCAGACTCACTCGGAAAAAGAGTTCCTGAGCATGCGCAGCAAACACGCATATACTCAAACCGAGCAATGCTGTGACAAGTCGGCGCATAAGACCTCCATGCATTGTGAATGAAAGTTGAAGTTGGACTATTGGTAGCTCTGGGAGAACCCGAATCCATATGGGATGAAGAGATTCTCAAGAACGAGAATCCTTAGGAAGGTTCTGATTTTGGGATTGAAAATCAAGACCGCCGCCGGCTATGAGACCGCCGTCACACGAGAGAGGTTCGAGGAGGAAAACAAAGACAGCCTTTGGTTGACCCAAAGACTGTCTCATTGTGAAACGTTGGTGACGCTTTACGCGGTCTGAGGTTCTTTGCAGTGCCGCTGAAACGCGGAAACCAGAGCTTCCGTCACTTGATCAACCGAATGCCCCTCGATCTGATTTCGGTGGATCATTTCCGCAAGCTTTCCGTCCCGCATTAGGGCAAATGATGGGGACGACGGCGGGATGTCCGCTCCGAAGTATTGCCGGGCGCGTGCAGTCGCTTCGCGATCGGTGCTTGCGAAGACCGTCACGAGTGCATCCGGCTTCACGCTATGCTGCAGCGCCTTGGCGAGAGCCGGCCGGGCCGTACCGCCTGCGCAGCCGCACGTGCTGTTGATGACGACAAGCATTGTGCCCTTATGTTTCGGGAGCATCTCATCGACCTCTTCGGGCGTTCGAAGCTCCCGGGCACCAAGCCTGGTCACTTCCTCGCGCATCTGCTTCACGAGAATATCGTACATGTACTTCCTCCTTGAGTGGAAATCTATTGCGTCCGCATATGGGGCGGACGAAATCCCCGGTATGTATCGTACTGTGAATCGTACCACAACAGGTTGAAATCTTTGTCCCTCAACGTGCCGCCGGAGGGATAGAGATAGAACACCGCAACCCGTCCGGTTGGTTTCGAGCTCGGTTTTCCCCGCTCGTCGGCATAGAATTCAAGAACGTAATAGCCATTGCGGAAAGCCGCCGTTTCCAGCTGGGCTCGCAGATTGTCGTTCGTGAAGAGCTTGAGGTCGGGGGCCGCCGAATTCATACTAAGCTGGATCAATAACGCCAAGTCGCCAAGACGGCCAAGGGCGCCAAAAGTTCATTGATAATTCCTTCCTCAACACTGTTCTTCCTTGGCGACCTTGGCGGAACATGTCATAACTGCGACTTGGCACCTTGGCGTTTCGGAATGTGCCAAGACCCTCAGATCCCATCCAGCACATTCGGCCGAATAAGCATAAGAATATTGCTGTGTGAGACGATAAGATATCGTTGGTTCTCGTATTCGACCTCGATCGCGGAGTCGCGCAGAAAAAGCGCATAGTCTCCCTCTTCCGCCTGCAAAGGGAGATACTTCACCGGTTCTTTTGGCGTTGTGGACCAGGATTCCTGGTCGATGAAATGGGGATTGGGGACGGCGTATCCGGGTCCCACCTGCATAACCATTCCGCTCTGGATCTTCTCCTTTTCCCGGACACCGGGCGGGAGGTACAGCCCATGCGCAGATTTTTCTGCATCGCGGTCGGGCGAGATAAGCACTTTGTCGCCCACAAGGATGATCTTACGGCGTGTTTTCAGTTCCATTATTAAATATAGTAAACCTTTTGGGTCCCTGCAATTGCGTCCCCCGGGGAGACGAAGTATATTGCGCGCGAACGTAGTGAACCACTCCGCCAAAATGTGAAGGAGTTGCTATGAGAACATTGCAAGTGTTCATGTCGATTGCGATCGTCATCATGAGTGCGCGTGCCGACGATCCTCGATTGAAGAAAGCGGGCCGCGAAGATCGCAACGGCTGGATCTCCGTTCATCTCGAAGGTACACCCGCAGAGATCGGCTTCCAGCACGGATATCTTCTTGCGCCGGAGATCGATGACGTCCTTCGCATGTACGCATATTACATCAACGGCTCGGTGAAAAAAGACTGGTCGTTCTTCCGCGAGGCGGCAGAGCGGCTCTTCTGGCCGAAGCTCGAAAAGGAATATCAGGACGAGATCCTGGGGATCGTCGAAGGACTAAAAGCGCGCGGCTATGCATATGACAACATCGACATCACCGCGCTCAATGGCAACATCGAACTCGTCTCGTACTACCTGCCGTATCTTGCCAACAAGATCAAGGCGGATTCAATGAACAACCGTGCTCCTGGATATTGCAGCGCCTTCATCGCGACGGGCAGCTACACGGAGGATGGAAAGATCGTTATCGCGCACAACAACTGGAGCGAATATGTCGTTGGCCAGCGGTGGAACGTTATCGCCGACATCGTTCCGGTGAAGGGACATCGTATCCTCATGGATTGCATGCCGGGGTTCATCCACAGCGGCGACGACTTCGCCATCAACGATGCGGGTCTCCTGTATACGGAAACGACAATCACCCAATTCAAGGGGTTCGATGAAACGGGCCTTCCCGAGTTCATGCGTGCGCGAAAGGCGGCTCAGTATGGGGAATCCATCGACGATTTCATTCGGATCATGAAGACCGGAAACAACGGAGCCTATGCGAACGACTGGCTGGTGGGGGACACGAAGACCAACGAGATCGCACGCGTTGAACTGGGTCTAAAGAACACGAGAGTATGGCGGACGACCGACGGCATGTATGTTGGCAGCAACTTTGCGAGCGATGAGGCGCTCATTAAAGAAGAGACCACATTCGACCCGAAGAATTCCACATCATCGCCGAATGCCCGAAAACTCCGCTGGGAACAGATCGTAGGTCGGCACAAAGGGAAGGTGAACGCAGAGTTGGCCAAGGAATTCGAAGGGGACCATTTCGACGCTCTTGCGGGCAAAGAACAGATGAACCGATGCGTCATTTGCGGCCACAATGACCGCGACCCTATCGGCACGGCCGAATTCAGCTGGCCCCCGTTCTTCCCGGCTGGAGCCGTGCAAGGGAAGATGACGACAACCTCTCTTGCCAAAGAGATGAAGCTCTGGGCCCGCATGGGTCATCCTTGCGGCGAGGATTTTCTTGCAAAGCCGTTCTTCGAGCTGCATCCGGAATTCGCATGGCAGGGGAAATTCCTGCGGGACATGAAAGGGCAGCCGTGGACGATGTTTGAGGCGAAGGGGAAATGACGTATAATAGGAAGTGCCCGACCCCCTAGAGATCGGGCACTTCTCTGTAAAAGGTTTTCTTCTATGGGCGACGAACCGAGCTTCGGCCAAACATGGCCGCTCGCATCAAGACCCTGACTCGCTTTCCTTCTTTTCTTCAGTTGGCGGCTTGGGTGTTTCCTCTGTTGCCGGCGGCTGCTCGGGGCCGAACTTCTTCAACCGCTTTTCTTCCTGTTTTTTCTTTTTGGCGATGTCTCGTTGACGCTTTTCGTACGCGTAGTTGATCTTTGCCATCGTCGACACTCTCCTTGTTATAACTGCGTGGGAATAGCTCCAAAGCGTTTAATGTAAGACCGCCGAACGGCGGAACACCCTGACATTTGGATAACTCGGTACGCTCAGGTCAGCACGTAGGTACGCAACACCTTTCGCTTCGAGCGTTTTATCTTTCCAATCTACCCTCCTCGATATTGCAATCTTTGGTGGGAGCGGCCCGCCAAAAGGTGAAGCACGGCGGGCAAGCGGGAGTTGTTGAAATTTCCCGGCGAGCGATGCTCAGCGAGCCGAGGGAAATTTCAATCCCGCACGTTTTCTGTGCGGGAAACCCAACCCACGTAACCTAAAGTTGCACCGTACGGACCCTGCCAAACAACGGCGGGGTTCTCAATTCGGCATCGAACTTAGCTTCGGTCGCTTCCGCGACCTCGCTAAGTTCGGCCGAATTGGAAGTCGGGACGGCGGGATTTGAACCCGCGACCCCTTGCACCCCAAGCAAGTGCGCTACCAGGCTGCGCTACGTCCCGCATACACAAATCTACGCAATATTCCCTCTCATTTCAATTGAACGACCGCAGACAGCGGCTCGAACCGATACTTGCGCCCGATCAGCGTTTTCAAGAGCGAGTCCAGTCGCTCGTGCAATGGGTCCGGTCTCTTTGGATCGACGCCTATGTGCATGAGAAGCAGAAAGCCGTTCAACCCGGTCGGCGAACTGGATTCGTACCTGAGTATTCGAGCAACAATGCTGTCCGAGGTTACGTACTTCGCTTGCATGTCGGGAGTCGTATAGTCTGCGTTTGAAGAGGTTCCCGGTGTGAAGTTCACGAGCGTCACTCCCTCCGACAACGCCCACGAGGCGATCACATCGTTGTACCATTCATACGGCGGCATGAATATCGGCGTCCGCTCGATGCCATGCACCGCCATCGCCGTGTAATTGTCGTCAAGATCCTTCTGGAATTGCTTGCGCGTGACCAGCAACGAATCCCTGTCTTCCCAGGTGCAATACAGGAGATGCTTGTCGGAGTGCGGACCGAGGTCGTGACCGTCTTTGTGCAGGCCGGCGATGATTCCGGAAAAAGCGGGATTGCGGTAAAATTCTCCAGTGAGAAAGAAAGAAGCCTTGATGCGGTGGCGGGAGAGAACGCGGCGGATGGTTTCGGCGCCGTTGGCGAATTCATGCCCGGTGAAGACGAGATGGATTCGTCGGACGGTTGTGTCGGTGCGGATCAAGGCGCCGTGGTCGAGGATACCGTTTAACCGCTGAGCCTCAGTGCGTGCGGTCAAGAGAGCCAGGCACAATAAGATCGTCGAGATGAATGAGCGGTGTTGGCCCGCAACCTGTTTGGTCTTCATCATGTCGATTCAGCGCAATGTACGGGATTTTCGAGAAGCAAATATATAGGTGGATGAACGATGGCCTTCCACGATCATAGATTTGGAAAGTGCAAAGTTGTTCCGCGAAAAGCTGAATTGGGTGGCGTGTGAAGGTCATCGTTTCGGCAAATAGGCGGCTACCAGCATTCGAGCACGAGGATCAAGCTGGTGGAGCGATATCTCAAGCTTGAATATGAGTCCCCGTATCCATAGTTTCTCCAACGTCTGAAAATCATCCCACACACAAAGGTCAGAACCGACATACATGCCAAGGTTTCCGTGTTCGTATGATCAGGGGATGGAATTTATCACGTCGTGCATCCGTTCCTTCGCACTTTACGTGCTCCCCCGCTGGATTCAATCTACTGCAATCCCCGTCGTGCTTACCTTGTTAACTGCGATTCTGGTAACAATGGGCTGTAAGGTGAATTCCTTCGAGCCTGACGAAGTATTCGGCGGGGAAATCTTTTGGCAGCAATCGGATGTTCCCAACTCCGGCTACATTGGCTCACTTGTTGGACACCCTAGCGGAATGCTATTTGCGGGAACGCAAAGCGCAGGTGTCTACCGATCGACGGACGATGGCCTCACTTGGTCTCCGTCCGGCATTGGCATCACCGCGTCGTTCATCCGATCCATGGCGGTAACACCATCTGGAGTAATTCTTGCCGGAACCGATACTGCAGGTGTTTTTCGATCAACGGACGCCGGCAGTTCGTGGAAGAACTCGGAAGGTCTTGCCGAGGGTCTCATTCTTTCCTTTGTTGTCGACCGACAGAATCGTCTCTTTGCAACAAAAGCGTTCGTGGGCGTGTTCAAATCGATGGACGACGGGGCGACATGGGCGGTCGTTGATAGTCAGTATCCAATTTCGACCTTTCACAAACTTGCGGTTGACTCCCTCGGGGTTCTTTGGGCAACCAGTGACCCGGGAGACCTGTATCGCTCGTCGGACAGTGGAACGAGTTGGGCCGTCGTTACGGTTGGCGACGTTTACGTCACCGCGATCTTCGCCGGTCGCAACGGTGAGGTCTACGCAGGATCTGGACTCGGGAAGATCTTTCGTTCAAAGGATAACGGGGGAAGTTGGTTGGGCGTTTCGATCGCGTCAACATCCGTGACGTGCTCTGAAGAAAATTCCTTGGGACATTTGTTCGTTGGAACTGGAGGGGATGGTGTCTACCGGTCAACAAACAACGGAGATTCGTGGGCGGTCCTTGGTCGAGGTGTCTCCGGCAAAAGCGACAGGCTCGGAGCTCTGCATATTTCATCGATCATGAACACGTCTACGGGATATCTTCTTGTCGGTGACTACGAACGCATTCTACGGAGTATTCAACCCACGATTCCATAATTGTTCTACGTGCGCTGTGCCAGCTCGGGCAAAGATACGGTGCCGCTGGCCGAAACATCGATCCAGTATCCCCCAAATTAACCTGATTCACCTCTCTGTTTTCATTGGTGCCGTATATGTCCTCTTCGACAGGGAGAAAGTGCTGTAGCCTCTGCTAATCTACTTCACGCCGGGAATTGTTCGTCCCCCCGCTTGCCTCAACGTGATCACGGTGATCTCCGAGCGCGAACCGAGACGGATCGGCGGTCCCCAGTAGCCGGTCCCTTTGCTCACGTAGACCCACATGTTTCCGTGTTTGTGCAGGCCCTTCAGATATGGCTGACCGAGTGCGGCGGCGAGATTCCATGGAAAAAACTGTCCGCCGTGCGTGTGGCCGGAGATCATGGCGTCCACCCCGGCCTCGACTGCCTTGTCGAGACTTCGCGGCTGATGTGCAAGCAGGATCTTGACGAGACCATCCGGCGATCCCTGAACGGATTTCACAGGATCGGACGAGTGCGATTTCACAAATCCACCGGCGCCGATGTCGGTCACGCCTGCGAGGACGATCTTGAACCCATCCTTCTCGATAACACGATGCTCATTCATGAGCGTATCGAATCCGAGCCGGCGCGCTTCTTCCACCCATGCTTCGGCCCCGGAATAGTATTCATGATTTCCTGTGATGAAGAATTTCCCAAATGGGGCCGTGAGGTCCTGAACCGGCTGAACTTCTTTCCTCAATCTCGCCACGGACCCGTCGACGAGGTCTCCCGTAAATGCGATCAGGTCACCCCGGAGTTCGTTCGCCATTTCCACGACCGTTTCAACGAACGGACGTGCGACTGTCAATCCGGCATGAATGTCCGTGAGTTGAATGATTCGAAAACCGTCGAAGGCTTCCGGCAGGCGGGCAATGGGCATCGCAACCTCGACGATGCCCGGCCTGCGGCGTGCTTCGAAAATGCCGTAGCCGGTCAGTCCGCTTGCAACACCGACGATCGAGAGATGCACTCCGCGGATCAACAGCCTTCGCCGCTCCGGGTCGATGGCTTCCTGGGCTGTTCCGGTTCCGGCAAACAGATCACGGACCTTTTCGAAGGCCATGATCCCGAATAATCCCATGTCCTTGAGAAGCGTGAAAGTGAACAGGAACGAGAAGAACCCGAGCCCGACATAGGCGACCCACGACAACAGTCCTGTCCAATCCGCTTCGATACGGTTGAACGTGAGGAACATTGTCGCTGCTGGAACCAGGTACAAGGCGACGAGAAGGGCCCATGCGATGGAGTTCCAAGGTGCGGGAAGCTGCATGGGCATGATCAAACGAACTCCCACGTAGCCATAGCCGGCCAGGAGAACCAGGAAGAAAATGAAGAAGAAGATGAAGAAGTTCATGTAGCAGTAGACGAACAACGGGACGAGAAATTGGGCGGATATATAGCAGAAAAGAGCGAAAAATGACAGACTAAGAACCAGATTCTGGTGCTTGACGTTGATTGCAGAGGAATTCCTCTAAGAGATATTGTCCACAAAGGGTCCACGAAGAAACACTAAGAAAAAAGCCTAAACGGATAAGAAGGTGATTACAGAATCTCCTTCGTGGCACTTCGTGTACCTTCGTGGACCATCTTTTGAGCCTTTGACGGGCTCTTCAAGAGCAGCTCCGCGATCTGCACAGCATTCGTTGCCGCCCCTTTGCGTAGATTGTCCGAAACGATCCAAAGCGAAAGCCCACTCCCCACCGTCGGATCGCGGCGTATCCTTCCTACAAACACCTCATCGCGGCCTTCAGCGTCTATCGCCATCGGATACCGGCGTTCTTTAGGTTCGTCCACAACGACAACACCCGGCGTGTTCTTCAATAGACGTCGCGCCTCCTGCTCGTCGAACGCTTCTTCGAATTCTACCGTCACCGCCTCACTGTGGCCTCCCCTTACTGGAACACGCACACACGTTGCGTTCACGCGGATCGCATCATCCCCGAATATCTTCTTCGTCTCGTCCATCATCTTATGCTCTTCACGCGTGAAACCGTCTTCCATAAAATCATCGACTTGCGGCAGACAATTGTATGCGATGGGATGAGGGAATTTCCCTCCGCTGACGGTTTTCCCCGATACCTCATCCTCTAATTGCCGCAATCCGCGGGCCCCGGCCCCCGTGACCGACTGATATGTGGCAACTACGATCCGACGGATGCGGTATCGGTCGTGCAACCGCTTGAGGGCCACGACCATCTGGATCGTGGAGCAATTTGGGTTCGCAATGATACCGTTCGAACGAAAGGCCTCATCGGGATTCACTTCCGGAACGACCAACGGCACGTCCGGATCCATCCTGAATGCACTGCTGTTGTCGATGACTGTGATCCCGGCGCGCGCCGCAACGGGCGCAAAGGTCCGACTGACAGATGCCCCTGCAGAGAAGAGCGCCACAGCCGCTCCGCATCCCGCAAGTGCGGCTTCGGTCAAGGTCCGGACCTGCAGTTTCTTCCCTTGAAATGTCAGTTCTGTCCCGCCTGAACGCTCCGATGCAAATGCAAGAAGTCTTCTGACCGGAAAGGGCCTCTCTTCGAGTACTCGCAGCATCATTCGTCCCACAAGTCCCGTGGCGCCGACGACGGCAACATCGACCGGATGTACATATCCGCTCATGCCGCCTCCTTGTCCGCTTTTCGCTCGAAGAACGCCGCATGCAAACGCCGCACGACGGGAGCGATCTGCCTTTCGTCAAGAACGAATCCGAGGTTTATCTCCGAAGCCCCCTGGGAGATCATGTTCACGGTCACCTCTCCCGCCGCGCCAAGAATACGTGCCGCAATTCCGGGAGTGTTCCTGAGCCCTTCACCCACCACGCAGACAATGGCTTTGTTCCGCTCAACTGTCACCGAGGCGAACGAACGGAGCTCGGCAGTGATGGCCTTCAGTCGTCCGATGTCGTTGATCGCCGCGGTGATACTTACATCGGACGACGCGACGGCATGAACGACCGTCCGGTGATGTTCGAATACGTCAAAAACGCGCTCCAGGAAGCCGTGCGCGAGGAACATGCGGGTTGACACTATTGTAAGAAGCGTGATTCCTTCCTTGTAGGCGACCGATTTGACGGCTCCCGGAATGTCGGTCGCCGACGCCGTGATGACGGTACCGGCAACATCCGGACGGCGGGAATTCTTCACGATCACCGGAATGTTGGAGCTTACTGCGGGCAGGATCGTCTCGGGATGAAGGACACGAGCGCCGAAATAGGCAAGCTCAGCCGCTTCACGGAATGACATCGCTTCGATGTTCCTCGCTTCGCGCACAATGCTCGGATCGGCCGTCAGAATGCCGTCCACGTCTGTCCAGATCTGGATCTCCCGCGCCTTCAGCAATGCGCCGATGAGTGCGGCGGAAAGATCTGAACCTCCCCTGCCGAGCGTGGTCGTTACACCGGTGCGAGTAGCTGCCATGAATCCCTGTGTCACGACAACTCTGCCCTTGTCGAGCGCTGGAACCAGTACGCGTTTCAACGCTGTACGCGTCCGCCGAGCATCGGGCAGAGCGGCCGTGTGCTGTCCGTCGGTGATCATGAACGACCGCGCATCAATCAGGGTGCTCTCGAGCTTCATGCGGCGAAAATATTCGTGGATGATGAGCGACGACAATCGCTCTCCGAATGAGGCGATGGCATCGAGGGAGCGTGGACTCGCCTCGCCAAGCACGGCGACGCCATCGACAAGCCGTCGGAGGTCATCCACAAGCGTGCGGATCGAGGCAACGACGGGTGCCGCCGTCGGTCCAAGGAGTTCTTTTGCGACGCCGTCATGACGTTCTTCAAGTTTAGTGACGGCCCGGCCGCCGGCCGCTGTCTTTCCTTCCGCTGCGAGGGCTGCGATCCGAAGTAGTTCATTCGTCACACCCGCCATCGCGCTGACGACTACGACGGGCGAACGATGCACGTCTTTGCGGACGATGTCGGTGACTCTCCGAATGGACGGGGCGTCCTCAACCGAAGTACCGCCGAATTTCATTACTATCATCTCATGGTCCTTAGTGGACAATTCTTTTTCTAGTGCTCTAAGTGTCTCTTCACTAGCTCATTCAGCTGCCCGAATTCGATCAGGAACGCATCATGTCCGTGAACAGAATCTATTTCTGCATATCGGGCTCCCGGGATGAGTGCGGCAAGCTCTTTCTGTTCGTGCGTCGGGTATCGGATATCGGAGGAAACGCCGATGCAAAGTGTTGATGCCGTGACAGTCCTAAGCGCTTCTTCGGAGCTGCGGCGCCCGAATCCGACGTCATGCAGGTCCATGGCGCGGCTGAGGGTGAGATACGTGTTGGCGTCGAAGCGGCCGACGAGCTTGTTTCCCTGATGACGCAAGTAGCTTTCCACCTGGAACAAGTTCTTCGGGTCGTACCGGTCGTCGGTCTGCCGTTCACGGCCGAACTTCTCTCGGAATTCTTCGGGACTTCGGTACGAAACCATTCCCACCATACGTGCAAGGCTTAAGCCCACCGACGGTTGTTCCGCATAATGCCCTTGATTCCATGAGGGATCTCCGGTGATCGCCGCACGGGCGATCCCGTTAAGGGCGATGCACCATGCGGACTGTTTCGCCGAGGCCGATATGGGTATGATTCGCTCGCAGAATTGCGGGAACATGATGCCCCATTCGACAACCTGCATGCCGCCGAGCGAACTTCCGCTCACGGCCGCGAGCCGGCGGACTCCCAATCGATCGAGCAATGCTTTCTGAACACGAACGATATCGCGCACCGTGATTTGCGGAAAATCCGGACCAAACGGCTGCCCGGTCGACGGATCGGTGGAAACGGGACCGGTCGTCCCGTAACAACTCCCCAGGATGTTTGGTGAAACGACAAAGTACTTGTCCGTATCGAAGGCTTTTCCGGGACCTATCAATCCATCCCACCAGCCGGGATTCTGACCGTCGGATCCGTGAAGACGAGCCGCATGCGCGTTCGCAGTCAACGCATGACAAATAAGAATCGCATTCGTCCCGTCATCGTTGAGTGTGCCGTAAGTTTCGTAGGCGGCGGAAACCGGCGCGAGTGAATTCCCCGATTCCAGTTGAAACGGCTCATGTGCCGGAAAGAGCGTGGTGTTCAGCGTCCTCGCGTGAACGTCATATTCAGCCAGCTGCGACATGCTCTGCCTCCACAGCCGCTCTTCCATTCTTCCCGGAAGCCGCGCCAGGGAACGTAAGCGCTTGCTCCAGGTCCTCGATGAGGTCTTCTACGGCTTCGATGCCGACAGAGAGACGGATGATCCGCTCGCTGATTCCGGCCGCATCGCGAAGCTCCGGCTTCATCGACGCATGGGTCATTGTCACGGGATGATCGATGAGCGATTCGATACCACCGAGAGATTCCGCAAGAGCAAAAAGCCTGACAGAGCCAAGGAGGTGATTCACTTCCTTCATTCCTCCCTTGAGTTCGAACGACACCATGCCGCCGAATCCCAGCTGTTGGCGCTTTGCAAGCTCGTGATGCGGATGGCTCGCGAGCCCCGGATAGTAAACCCGGGCCACACGGGGATGGCCCTCCAGGTATTCCGCGATCCTGCGTGCATTCCGCTCATGTTCACGCAATCGAACGCTGAGCGTCTTGATGCCGCGCAGCACGAGCCAGCAGTCGAAGGGAGAGGCGGATTGTCCGAGGGCATTGCAGAGCCATTGGATCCTCTCCGCGAGCTCTTTCGTCCTGGCGACTGCGGCACCGCCGACGACGTCGCTGTGGCCGTTGAGATACTTCGTGGTGGAGTGGACAATGACATCGGCGTCGAGGTCGAACGGACGTTGCTGGATTGGAGAGAGGAAGGTGTTGTCGACGATGGCGATCGCTCCAGCAGCATGGGCGATGTCCGCAATGGCGCGAATGTCGACGACATTGAGCAAAGGGTTGCTGGGCGTTTCGATCCAGACTCCCTTTGTAGTGTGACGAACGGCGGCCGCGACATTGTCAAGATTTTGCATGTCAACATACGTCACATCGACACCGTGGAGTTCCTGGAATGTTCTCAGGAGCCGCTCAGTCCCGCCGTAACAATCGTGCGTACAAATGACATGGTCGCCGGTCTTGAACAAATGGAGCGCCGTTGTTATGGCGGACATTCCGGTTGCGGTTGCGACGGCTCCTGCGCCCCCTTCGAGAGCAGCGATGTTCTCTTCGAGCGCTTTCCTTGTCGGGTTGGACGTGCGGGAGTAATCGTAACCCTTGGTCTTACCCACGTCTTCAAACCGGAATGTGGACGTCGCGTAGATGGGCGTGATGACGCTATTGTACGCCGTGTCCTTGTCGACGCCGCAGTGAATGGCTTTTGTCTGCAACCGCATGACGACCTCCGA
>Ga0156245_1006_pt1 | contig 47930 bp, 41 predicted proteins | sample RifCSPlowO2_12_FD_107892 | JGI IMG/M metagenome (GOLD analysis project Ga0156245, IMG submission 107892) | Ignavibacteria bacterium RIFCSPLOWO2_12_FULL_56_21
GACGTTGCCGTGCTGATGCTCACGTTCCTGCTGACGGTCCTCATCGATCTGACGGTCGCGATCCAGGTAGGCGTTGTCCTCGCCGCTTTCCTCTTCCTCCAGCGTATGTCCGATGTGACGCAGGTCGGTCTGATCACGAAGGAACTCAAGAGCGAAGAAACGGACGAAGATGGAGATGACTCGCTGTCGCTGGACCGGCGGAAGGTCCCGGAAGGCGTAGAGGTATTCGAGATCCAGGGATCGCTGTTCTTCGGGGCTGTCGAGCAGTTCAAGGACGCCGTACGTCAGGTGGAAAGCCCTCCGAGCGTCCTCATCGTCCGCATGCGGTTCGTCTTCGCCATCGACGCATCCGGCATTCGCGTACTCGAAGAACTGCTGGCCGACTCCTGGAGGAAAGGGACGAAAGTCATACTTTCAGGCGTTCATGCCCAGCCCATGGTCGCCCTCGAGCGCGCGGGTATGCTGATGCAGGTCGGCGAGATCAATCTCGCGGGGAACATCGACCTAGCCTTGCAGAGGGCCGAGGAAATTTTGAAGGAACAGCATCAACAGTCCACAGCAAAGGTGTAGAGAAGGGACCCACCACAACACGTTTATCTAGAACGCACTTCCAGTACCGGAGGAAAGCATGAAGCGTTCACTGTCCATCCTCGCAGCCGCAGCCCTGACTATGTCCGCATCCGCACAACTGCCGCAGCCCCCTGTCGCAAAGAAGGTTCGCGTGACCGACACACTCCACGGCGATGTTCGCGTCGACGACTACGCATGGATGAAGGTGAAGACGAACCCCGGCGTCGTGGAGTACCTCGAAGCAGAAAATGCGTATATGTCAGCTGTGACAAAGCCGAATGAACAATTTCAGGAGACGATCTATCAGGAGATCATCTCACGGACGAAGCTGACGGACCTCAGCGTTCCCTACCGGAAAGGGAATTACTTCTATTATTCACGGACGCTCGAAGGAAAGCAGTATCCGATCCATTGCCGCAAGAAAGGCTCACTCGAAGCTCCGGAAGAGATACTTCTGGAAATGAACCTCATGGCCGAGGGTTTGAAATTTCTGGGCCTGGGAGTATTCAGGGTTAGCGACGACGGGAATCTTCTCGCGTATTCCCTGGATACGACCGGGTATCGCGTATACGATCTCTCTATCAAGGATCTTCGCACAGGCGAACTGCTGTCCGACCGCATCGGACCCGTCGTCTCCTTCGAATGGGCAAAGGACAATCGGACGTGTTTCTATGTCAAGGAAGATGCTGCGAAGAGACCGTACAAGATGTTCCGGCATGTCATTGGCAATCCATCCGACGACCCCCTGTATGAGGAGAAGGATGCGTTGTACCGTCTCTGGCTCGGAAGATCGTCTGACCGTTCAACGATGATGGCCCTATCAGCCAGCGCCACGACAACAGAATACCGGACACTCTCCGCGGCTGAACCGCGCGGGGAATTCCTCGTCCTCTTCCCGCGCGAGAACGAGCATGAGTATTATGCGGACATCCGCGACGGGGAGTACTTCATCCGTACAAACAAGAACGCGAAGAACTTTCGGCTCGTGACTGCCCCCGTTGCCAACCCGACACAGTGGTCGGAGCTTCTTCCCCATCGTCCGTCCGTGAAGCTCGAACACGCCGTCCTCTTCAAACAGTTCGCCGTTTTCTACGAGCGAGAGAACGGGCTCACGAAGCTCCGCGTATACGACTTCGCAAAGAAGTCCGCCGTCCCGATCAAGTTCCCGGAACCGGTCTACATGGCGGCGCCGGGACAGAACGAGGAGTACACGGCCACGACGTTCAGGTATTCCTACCAGTCGTTCATCACGCCGAGTTCGATCTTCGATTATGACGTTCGAACGGGGAAGTCGCAGCTCATGAAGCAGACTGAGGTCCTCGGTGGATACGATCCCACGCAGTATGTCTCCGAAAGGATCTTTGCAAAGTCCTCGGACGGCACTCGTGTGCCCATCTCACTCGTATACAAGAAGGGAACGAAGAAGGATGGCACACATCCGCTTTGGCTGTACGGATACGGCTCGTACGGATCGTCGCTGCCGATCGGCTTCTCCATTCCGAGGCTGAGCTTGCTCGACCGAGGCGTGATTTATGCGCAGGCACACATCAGGGGCGGCGGAGACATGGGAGAACAATGGTACGACGACGGGAAGATGATGAAGAAGATGAATACGTTCACTGACTTCATCGATTGCGCCGACCATCTGGTGAATGAGAAATATACGTCCAGGGACCGGCTTGCCATTCAGGGAGGAAGCGCGGGCGGACTGCTCATCGGCGCGGTCGTGAACATGCGTCCCGACATCTGCAAGGTTGCTCACCTCGCCGTCCCCTTCGTTGACGTCATCAACACTATGCTGGATGAATCCCTCCCCCTTACAGTGCAGGAATTCCTGGAATGGGGAAATCCTAAGAAGAAGGAAGAATACGAGTACCTCAAGAAATATTGTCCCTATACGAACATCCGGCAGATCGCATATCCCACAATGCTTATCACGACATCGTTCAATGACAGCCAGGTTGGATACTGGGAGCCGGCAAAGTACACGGCGAAGATGCGCGTCATGCGCTCCGACAAGAACGTGCTCGTCTTTAAGTGTAACATGGGGGCGGGACACGGAGGAGCTTCGGGCCGGTATGATGCCTTCAAGGAGACGGCATTCAATTATGCGTTCGTGATGTCACAGCTGGGCATCGTGAAATAGCAGAACTGAGGAATTCTCGTTGAGCATGGATCGGATCTCGGTCACCCGGCTCTTTCTGTATCCCATTAAATCGTGCCGCGGCATTGCCGTTCAAACGACACACCTCCACCCCATGGGATTTGACTTCGACCGTCGTTGGATGCTGGTGGACGATGCGAATGTGTTTATCACGCAGCGTACTCATCCGCGGCTGGCGACGATCTCTGTCACCATGCACGATGACCGGCTCGAAGTTCTGGCGCCAAGATGTGCCATCCTTCGAGTACCGATAGTGTCATTCGCGAATGCTTCGATCGCAGTCCGCATTTGGAAGGACACGCTCGACGCCCATCCCGTGAGCGAAGAGGCGGACAGGTGGTTCTCAGCATATCTCGGCGATTCAGTACGCCTCATGCGTATCCCCGAAGGTCCGGTACGCCGCATCGACCCGAAGTTTGGGCGTCCCGACGACCATGTCAGCTTTGCAGACGCATTTCCCCTGTTGATCACTTCCGAAGAATCTTTGGAAGCGCTCAACGGACGTCTGACCGCACCGTTGCCGATGGATCGTTTTCGACCGAACATCGTCGTGAGCGGCGGCGGCCCGTTCGGCGAGGACGGCTGGACTATGCTCCGGCGTCCGAACCTCGAACTCCGTCTTGTCAAACGATGCGCACGATGCGTCACAACGACTGTCGATCAGAAGACAGGCTCCGTGGGAAAGGAGCCGCTCGCGACGCTTGCGACATTCCGGCGCTCGAAAGACAAGGTGTTCTTTGGTATGAACGCCATTCCGGACAGTTCGGGCGAAATTTCGGTGGGCGACATGTTCGTTCCGGACCTCGGGTAGCGCCATGAAGCTAAACATTCAAGGCGCCCGGGATAAGGTCATTGCACTGCACAGAAACCGCAGATCTGGTCTGGCAGTCGTACGAGCACTGACTCAGGCATATGACCGCATCGTCACCGATGTGTTTTCCGCTGTGCCCGGCAGTGCAACGAGTACACTCTCCATCGTCGCCCTCGGAGGCTACGGCCGCCGCGAGCTTTGCTTCGCTTCGGATATTGACCTGATGATCCTGGCACCGTCGGAAGGGGCGAAGAGAGACCAACTGGAAGTCATGCAGGTTTTCTTTCACCGATTACTCGACGAAGGACTCGATATCGGACATTCCTTCCGTACGATCGACGATTGCCTCGACCTTCGACGCAGCAACCTCGATATCTGGCTGTCACTTCTCGATGCGCGGTTTGTCTGCGGCGACACAACAACATTTCGCCGGTTTTCCCGGAGCGTCCAGACATCGGCGATGGAGTCAGATCGTGCTGCGTTCGTTCGGGAACTCCTTGCACTTCAGGACGCCCGGCATGACAAGTACGGGAGATCGTCGAAACTCCTTGAGCCAAACATCAAGAACAGCGCCGGCGGCCTTCGGGATGTTCAGACGATAGGCTGGATCTTCACCGGTGCGGGTCTCGAGCGGTTCGGCGCTCCGAAGACGAGGGGGACTCTGGAAAACATCCTTACGTCGCGTTCCGTCCGTGGACTGGTCCCTGCGGGAGTCCCGTCGCGGGCAGTCCGTGCTCTCGACTTCATTCTGCGTGTCCGGAATGAAATGCATCTGTCGGCCGGAGCTCTCCACGACACCCTTGAATTCAGCACCCAATCGAAGATTGCCGCAAACCTCCGCTATCGGACAACAGCGACTTCCTCAAGCGTTGAACGATTCATGCGGGACTATTTTGATGCCACCAATTCGATCGCGGAGTTGAGCGCCCGCGTCGGGCTGTGGGCGCGGGACCGCTGGCTGGGACCTTCCGGCGTTTCGCCCACTCGTCGGATCGGCGACCGGCTCCGGTTGAGGTCAGGAAAGATCGAACTTGCGAAGCCGCGTGCGGAGCTGCCGTCGACCGTTGTACTCGAGGCGATCCATGCGAGTACAGAGTGCGGGGCAGAATTTAGCTTTCAGCTGGAAGATGCGATCCATCGCCGCCTGCGGCAATTCCGTCCGCTGCGATCCAAGGAAGAGTCTTCACTATTCCTCGAACTGTTCAAGCTGCATCGCGGTGCGGCGGACAGTCTGCGGCTCATGAACCGTCTCGGCCTGCTCGAGAGATGGCTTCCCGAATGGCGTCCGCTCGTCCGTTTCTTCCAGCATAATCAGTATCATTTCTATACCGCGGACGAACACACGCTCAATGTCCTGAGTTCTGCGGAACATCTCCGCGACGAGTCGTCGGCGTTCGGCGAAGCCTGCCGCGCCCTTCCCCGATTCGACACGCTTTCGTTTGCATGTCTCTTCCACGACATCGCAAAACCGGACAGGATCGAGGACCACGAAGTCGGCGGTGCGCGCATTGCGGCTGCCGTGCTGCGCCGTCTTGGCGCAAACGACATTGCAGAGGACGTCGCATTCCTCGTCCGCCACCATCTCTTCATGGAGCAGACCGCATTCCGGAGAAATCTCAGCGACCCTACGACCGTACAGGAATTCGCCTCCCGTTTTCAACGGCCCGACCTGCTCGATTATCTGTTCGTCCTGACACGCGCCGACCTTTCGTCTGTAAACTCAAATGTCTGGACAGAATGGAAGGCCGCCTTGTTAACGGAGCTGTATCATAAATCGCGGGCTGTGCTCAGACCTGATGCGGCGGTGTCGCGTCCGCAGCCCTCCACGTCGCTTGTAAGCCGTCTTGAACGGACGTTCGGGCCCGAAGAACTTGCGGCACATGCGTCGCTCCTTGAATATGACGGCTATCGGACCGCGTTTTCGCCGGACGAGATCGTGGGCCATATACGGACGGTCTCATCGTTCGACGGCATAGCGGTCCTGGTTCAGCATTGGACGGACGTCACGGAAGTGACGGTGGTGACTCGCGATGCCCCGTTTCTCCTTGCCCGATGCTGCGGAGTGCTCTCGGCGAACGACGCAAACATCATCGACGCCCAGATCTTTACACGGGACGACGGCATCGTCATCGACAAGTTCCGCGTCGTTGAGGCGGTGACCCATTCGGTGCTGTCCGAAGAACGATGTCAGAAGATCGGCGAGGATCTTCGTGAGGTGTTCGCGGGACGCACGGACCTCGCACACCTCATCGAACGGCACAGGCGAAAATGGAAACGAAAGACCGGGCGCCGCAACCCCAACATTCGGATCGACGTTGAATTTGAGGAACATCCCCTGTTCACGATCATCGACGTCTTCGGCGCTGATACGCTGGGCTTCCTCTACCGTGTGACGGAAACGATCTCCGGACTCGGCCTGAGCATCCATTTCGCGAAGATTTCGACGCGCGGAGACGGGATCGTAGACTCGTTCTATGTGCTGGATAGGAACGGCGGACGCCTGGAAGACGCCAAGCGCAAGGAGGAAGTAAAGCAGAAGATCCTGGTCGTACTGAGGGAACTGTCGGAATCCACATTGACGTAGCCCCGATAGCACCGTACGTCCATCACCGGGTCTTCCCAACGGTTTCGATTTCCGATTGCGCGTCTTTTGCGTCCCGCCGTTTTTTGGCGGGAACTATTCACCACCCTCGACTTCGCTCGGGTTGAAATTTACTATGTACCTCATTGTGTCCATGAGGCTTCTCTTCCAACGATTCTAACATCTATGGAACTCTCCTCTCGCCCCATTGGCGTTTTTGATTCCGGCATCGGCGGTTTGACGGTAGTCCGCGCGCTCCTGCATCACCTGCCGAATGAGAATATCGTCTACTTTGGCGACACGGCGCGTGTGCCGTACGGCTCCAAATCTCCTCAGGTTGTCCGCGAATACGCCCTGCAGGACACGGACGTGCTTCTACGGCACAACGTCAAAATGATCGTTGTCGCCTGCAACACAGTCTCGGCAGTCGCGCTCGATGTGGTGCAAAAACGGGCGGGTATTCCAGTCGTCGGCGTGATCATCCCCGGGGCGGAAGCCGCGACGAGGACAACAAAGAACGGGCGCATCGGCATCATTGGCACGCAGGGAACGATCGCGAGCAACGCATACAACAACGCGATCCGGACACTCAACCCGGCCGATGAGGTCTTCGGGCAAGCGTGCCCGCTGTTCGTGCCGTTGGCAGAAGAGGGATGGACGGACCACGCCGCTACGGAGCTCATTGCAAAACATTATCTTTTCCCTCTTGCGCAGAACAAAATCGACACTCTGGTCCTTGCGTGCACGCACTATCCACTCCTGAAAGACGTGATCCGTAAGGTCGTACCACAGAACGTCACGCTCATCGATTCAGGGGAGGCGACGGGAAGAACGGTGAAGAAAATGCTCTCCGAAGCAGGTGAACTCAATCCGAGCTCCATGAATCCAAACCTGCAATTCTTTGTAAGCGATATTCCGTTGAAGTTCTCGGAGGTAGGAGAAAGATTTTTGGGGATGAAATTGGGGAGAGTGCAACGTGAGAGTTGAACATAAAACGTTCCAAATGGCCAAACAGTCTAAACTTTCCAAACTGAAGGGCACAAGAATGTTTGACCTGTATGGAAGGTTTGGCACGTTTGGCACGTTTGGCAAATTTGGACTTTCAACCTGATATGTCCATCCAGCCAATTCGCCTCTTGGGCGACCCGGTGCTCCGAACAAAGTGCCGGAGCGTAAAGGTAGCGGGGTCACCCACAGTTCAACAGACGATCGAGGACCTCCGCGACACGCTCAGCGATTTCCGTTCCCGCAAGGGATTTGGACGCGGCATCGCCGCTCCCCAAATAGGTGTGTCAGAACGTATCATCTTCGTCGATTTCGAGTATTCCGGGCCGCTCATCAACCCAAAGATCCTGGCCCGCAGCAAGGGGATGTTTGAATTGTGGGATGATTGTTTTTCTTTTCCGGATCTGCTAGTTCGCGTTCGGAGGCACACAGGCATCGAAGTGGTTTTCCTGGACGCCGAGGGGAAGCGGCAACGGCTGCAAGCGAGAGGAGCGCTCTCCGAGCTCCTCCAACACGAGATTGACCACATTGACGGCATTCTTGCACTTGACAGAGCGATCAGTCCGAGGCATATTATCCTCAGAAGCGAACTCGGGCGATTCGAGGGCTTGCATCGAAAAGAGCGGTAAGCGCAGTTGAAGGAGTTCTCCCACGAAGACCACGAAATGTAGCACTGTTTCGTCTTACAGTATTTTCTTTGTGTCCTTGGTGGGAAAGCTTATCTTGAATATGAGCTGTAAAAACTCTCTGCAAGGAGCCCTATGAAGCCGACTGTTCTTACCGAGCACGAAATACGCGACCAGCTTCACAGCATTCCAGGCTGGACCCAATCGCGCAAGGAGATCAGTCGGACGTTCGAACTAAAGGACTTCGTCTCGGCTATCGGGTTTGTCACGTCTGTAGCCATCCTCGCAGAACGAGCGGACCATCACCCGGACATCGACATCCGCTGGAACCGAGTCACACTTACTCTTTCGACGCACAGTGCGGACGGCCTGACAATAAGAGATTTCGACCTCGCCCGCTCGGTCAATGCGCTATGAATGTGCAGCGCATCGAGCGCCTCCGCAAGCATCTCGAAGCCGACCCGACCGATCCCTTTACGCAGTACGCCCTCGCTCTCGAATACGACGCGGGTGGCGACACACCTCTGGCCATTCGTACGTTGGAAGAGCTTGTCGTTCAATCTCCCCGTTATGTTCCCTCCTATCAGCAACTCGGATATCTCTTTCAGAAAACAGGTCAGGCAGACAAGGCATGCGAGATTTTCAACCGCGGTATTGCCGTGGCCCGGGCGGAGAACGATCTCCACGCTGCCGGCGAAATGCAGGAAGCTTTGGATGAGATGTGAACCTAAAGAACAACTGCCAAGGGCCAAGAGCCAACTGCCAAACAGGCAATTGCCTATTAACCAACCACCGATTCACATTCGCAATTTAACCAACCCCCAAGTTCTTTGTAAGTGCCCACACTTCTCCGTATTTTCCCTTCGTCTCAATCCTCCAAGCGAAATTCACCAGTGAAACTTCCCAAAGAACAGATCCTCGAGATCTTCAAGGACTCTGGAGCACTGCTGGAAGGGCATTTTCAGCTCACGTCCGGACTTCACAGTCCTCACTATTTCCAGTGCGCAAAGGTCCTGCAATACCCAAAATTCCTCCATTTGTTCGCCGGAGAGATAGCAAAACATTTCGAATACAGCGAGATCGAGGTCGTCATCTCCCCGGCCATCGGTGGAATCGTGGTCGGGACCGAAGTGGGACGCGTTCTCGGTTGCCGTACAATCTTTGCGGAGCGCAAAGACAGCACAATGCAGATTCGCCGCGGATTTGAACTCCGTCAGGGTGAACGGGTCCTCGTCGTTGAGGACGTAGTCACTACGGGCGGGTCCGTCTTCGAAGTCATGGACATCGTCAAAGGTTCCGGCGCGCGGACCGCGGGGGTCGGATATATTGTCGATCGCAGCAACGGCAAAGTGCGGTTCGATGCCAAGCAAGCATCGATCCTGCAAATGGACGTCGTCACATATCAACCGGCGGACTGCCCCCTCTGCCGTGCGGGAGGTGCCGCTGTCAAACCGGGAAGCCGGGGAAATACCTGATGCAGGAGCGTCTGTATCATATGTTCGGGGGAGCCAGGTCGGCGCCATTCGTCGACGCAGTGACGACGTTTTTTGCCGTCCTCGTGGCCGGGTGGATCTTGAAAGTGTTCTTTGACAAGGTCGTCAGAAAGATCGTCAAGAGGACGCAGACGACTCTCGACGACAGCGTGCTTGCGATCTTTGTTCCGTCGCTCCGCTGGTTCACGCTCATCATAGCCCTCACGCTGGGCATCGACCAGATCCAGGGGAAAGCCGGCCTGCTGACAAAATCGGCTCAGCTCATCCTTCTTTACGTCGATCACCTTCTGTACGCGGCTGGCGTACTGATCATCGCGATCTTGTTCATTCGACTGTCGCTCCTGTCGCTCGAACACGTTCTCCGCCGCTACGACAAGAGAGGCGGGGCAGGCGTCAACGAAGCGCTCAACCCGCTCCTGGAACGGCTGGTCAACATTCTCGGCCTCCTCCTCGCCGCAACGATTATCTTGGACCGGTTCGGCATCAACGTCAGCAGCTTGCTGGTGTTTCTCGGCGGCAGCTCCGTGGCGATCGCCCTTGCCGCGCAAGAGACCTTGTCCAATATGATCTCTGGATTTGTCATTATGATCGACAGGCCGTTTCGGGTAGGCGACCGCATCAAACTTCCGACCGGCGAAACAGGGGATGTGTATGAGATAGGACTGCGTTCGACGAGGATCATGGATTTCGACAATAACCTCATCATTAGTCCGAATGCGGAGCTGGTCAAGGCCAAGGTTGTCAATTACGCTTATCCCCAACGTCTCATCCGCGTCAAAGTCGACGTCAACGTCGCATATGGAACCGACATCAAACGCGCCCGCACCGTCCTTGAGGGCCTGGCCAAGCGTCATCCCGACGTCCTGCGCGATCCAGTGCCAGAGGTCTTCGTCACCGCTCTCGGCGAATCTGCGGTCGCATTAACGTTGATCGCACGAACGGACGACTTCATGAAGAAATTCAAGGCCGAAGCCGATATACGCGAACAGATTCTTGAATCATTCCCGAAAGATGGCATCGACATACCTTTCCCGCAACGAGTTGTCACGGTAAAGGACGAGCGGCATTCTCCCAAAGCGTCGTAGTCTCCCCTGCCTGCCACTCCACATCTCTCGGGTCACGTCTCACGTCTCTCGTCTCACATCCCATAACTCCCTGCAATGCCTGCCATCCCCCCTCCTGACGACGCATATCCTGGTCGAAAGTACATCCTCGACCTCAAACGGTGCTTTGTGCGGGCCTGCGGCGGCGAGCTGGCAGAATTGAGTTATTATGAGAGAAACAATTGGGTGACGGTAGAATACAAGTGCGCCAAATGCGGGCGCGAATTCACCATCAAGGTGGAAGGATAAGCGCGTGAATACCGTCGACCTCATCCGGCGCAAACGGGATGGCGGAACGCTCACACGCGAGGAATGGGGATCCCTCATCGACTCGTTTACAGATGGAAAGCTCCCCGAGTACCAGATGTCCGCCTTCCTCATGGCATGCTACTTCCGCGGTATGAGCAGGGAGGAGATGTTGACGTTTGCCGACCGGATGCTCCATTCGGGAGTCGTCCTCGATTTGTCCGATATCCCCGGCTACAAGGTGGACAAACACTCCACAGGCGGCGTCGGTGACAAGGTGTCACTCATCCTTGCCCCCATAGCGGCGGCATGCGGAGTTGCCGTCCCCATGATCTCAGGACGCGGACTTGGCCATACGGGCGGGACACTCGACAAGCTCGAATCGATCCCGGGATTCCGGACGTCTCTCACGATCGCTGAATATAAAGAGGTCTTGCGTTCAGTCGGAGCCGTGCTCATCGGCCAAACGACAGAAATCGCTCCGGCAGACAAGAAAATGTACGCCCTTCGCGATGTGACCGCGACGGTCGAGTGCATTCCGTTGATTGCGGGCAGCATTATGAGCAAGAAACTGGCGGAAGGGAGCGACGCGCTCGTCCTGGACATCAAGACCGGCCGCGGCGCGTTTATGAAGGAATTCGGGAAAGCTCTGGAACTCGGGAAAGCGCTCGTGGAAATCGGTGAATCGGCCGGAAAGCGGACGATCGGCTATGTGACGGACATGAGTCAACCGCTTGGATCGCATATTGGCAACTGGCTGGAGGTCGTTGAATCCGTGATGTGTCTCCGAACGACCGATGGGAAATACGGACTTTCCACCGACGTGATGGACTTGACGCTGCTGCAGGCGGGGACTATGGTCATGTTGAGCGGAAAAGCGCGAACCGTCGAGGAAGGAATGACGTTGTGTAAGGCGACACTTGCCGATGGAACTGCATATACCAAGTTCCTGGACATCGTCCGGGCACAAGGCGGGAGCGTTGCGTCCATCGAACGATTGGATGCACATCCTCCCGCGACACATCAGATCGCAGTATCAGCGTTCCGTGATGGTTTCGTCCAATCGATCGATGCGATGGAATGTGGGTTGGTGTCGATCCTTCTCGGGGCTGGACGGACGAAGATGGAGGATCGCATTGACCCGGTGTCGGGCATCGTGCTCCACAGAAAGCGAGGGATGTCCGTAAGAAAAGGGGATCCGCTGGCGACGGCGTATACGAACGACCCCTCCGTCATTCCAGAGGCCGCTTCCCGTCTCGGAAAAGCCTTTGTCGTCGGACCACGCCCGCCCCAACCGGTGCCTCTCGTGAAAGCGCGGATAGACTCACATGGCGTTAAACTGATCGGCTCCCGATCCAACGTGACAGGCAAAAGACCAGCTTCTATCCGAAAACGTCGGGCAAAGCCGACAAAAAAGCGGAATCAGCGGTCACGAAAATAGCGGTGGCAGAGATGTTTTTCTCCATAACTCCAACCACGGCTATTCGCTGTGACTCCATCACTCCAATCATCGCCCTTTACCGTTCCCCCAACACTCCGACCCCTGCTTTTCGCTGTTGTCCCAATTCTCATTTTTGCCTATAATGACCTCCCGGCGCGCCAGAGCCGGCAGGAGGTGGCGTATGAGCTCGATCGGTGCATTGGTTAAGGAACATCCTCTCTACACAGTTTCCGGATCGTTGACGGTACTGGAAACGGCTCGGTACATGACGGAGAAGAATGTTGGAGCACTTCCCGTCGTCGATGCGAACCAACTTGTCGGGATATTTTCCGAGCGGGACATGGTCACACGCGTAATCGCCAAAGGGCTCGACCCCAAGACCCTTCTGACCCGCGACGTGATGACGACGCGACTGGTTGTGGCACAAATGGATGAATCTCTCGACGATTGTCTGCTGAAGATGCAGCAAGCACACTGCCGACACATGCCCGTCGTCAAGGGAGAGCATCTTGTCGGATTTGTCTCGCTGCGCGACCTTCTTCAGCTCGACATCACTGCGAAAGACGAGAGCCTGGAGTATCTGCATAGCTACATTTACACGGTGCCGCCGGGCATGGCAAAGCGGTATGAGACACATTAAGTAGAAACGCAGTTCTCACAGAGTGGCTTTATAAACGCAGTTGCCTTTTTCTTTTTCCCCTTTCATTTCTGTTTGTGGTTTTTCATTTTCAGTTTTATTCCCACATTCTCCACACGACATGCCTACCATAACGTTCGCGAACGAACATCGCTCGATCGATGTATTGCCAGGAACAAATCTTCGCAAAGCCGCCCTCAAAGCGGGCGTTCAATTGTATTCGCCGCTCGCGCGTGTGTTCCATGTGAATCTTGAACTTGGACCTGTAGCGCTCCACAGTACGTCCGACGTAGTGGAAGTGCTCGAAGCGAAGGGCATTCCGGCGAGGAATGAAGCGGAAGAAGCTTTGGTGGCTGGACGCTTTGTAAAGCGCAAGGTCGCGCCAAATCTCCGACTTGCCAGCCAGATCACCGTCAACGGCGACATCACCGTACGCGCGATGCCGAAACGGGAGGTCGACGTCGAAGCCACGAAAGCCCATATTGGATTCATGGCTGTGGTGGGTGGATTCGTTTTGTTCGTACTTCTTTTGTTTCTCATCCTGGGACTCGACCTTACGAAACGGATTTAGCAGCAACCTCTGGGCCGCGTCTATTCTTCTGCTGTTCGAACCGAACGGTCCGAAAATAGGAAAGCCCCTGCAAAGATCTGCAGGGGCTTTTTCCGTCAATGAGGTCAGGCGAGATTCTTCTTCAGTATGCTGATCATCTGCTCGTGAATACGCCCATTGGTTGCCACAATACTTTTCCCCATAACCGTCGTTGGGAATCCGCGGAAATCCGTGACCTTTCCTCCCGCTTCCTCCACAAGTAACAATCCTGCGGCCATATCCCACGGATGCAGTGCAACCTCCCAGAATCCGTCGAAGCGACCCGCGGCAACATATGCAAAGTCCAGCGCCGCCGATCCCAGCCTCCGAACGGCTTGTGATTCCTTCAGAAATGCCCCGAAATGCTCGACGGCATTGAGCGGATTTTCCCGTACGTTATACGGGAATCCGGTCACCAGCAGACTCTTGATAAGCTTCTCCCTTTCTGATACGCGGATCTTCTTCCCGTTCAGATATGACCCCCGTCCTCGCTGAGCTGTGAACATCTCGTCCCGATTGGGGTCGTACACAACCCCCGCCACAAGTCCTCCTTTTTCTTGTATGCCAATTGAAACGCAGAAGATGGGCAGGCCGTGCGTAAAATTCGTCGTTCCGTCAAGCGGATCGATGATCCAGATCGTATCCGCAGTCGGAGTCGTCGAACCCGTTTCCTCCCCCAGAAATCCATGATGCGGATAGCGGCGCCTCACTGCGCCGATAATCATTGCTTCCGACTTCTTGTCTATCTCCGTGACGAGGTTTGTTTCCTGACCTTCCTTCGTTTCAATCGCGCGGATCCCTCCCACGCTCCTTTTGAGGAACATACCGGCTTCGCGGGCAACTTCAACGGCAAATTCAAGCATCGACGTTTCCTTATGACGTTAAGATAACGAAAAATGACGCGACATCCCGCCGCCGATTGAGAACCCGATGAAAAAGGCGTACGTTGCATTTCATCACATGAATACTTTCTTTCGCATGTACAGTCTACATCGCCTCTCCCCCGTCATTCTTATCGCGAGTCTCGCTTTTGCCGCCGGATGTTCTCCTTCCGCTTCACGCGAACGACTCTGGACACTCGACGAGCTCGAAGTCGAGGTGACCGATACCACGCGCGAAGTGGCCTATACGAATGGAGCGGCGGGATTCTACTACACAGAATCCAATGCACCCCAACGGAATGGCTGGCAGGGATGGCATAGTATGTCGGTTAGGATACTGGACGACTACCAGGTGGCCATCGACGGGAAACCGCTGGATCGATCCTCAGTCCACCTCGCCCGCGTTTGGCCGCATCAATTCACGCGGGCCTATCCACAAGGCGTACAGGAATCGGTCACGTTGCTCGATTCCGTCGACGCCTTAGTTGTGGAATTCGATAACATCTCCGGCGACGGATTCACCGCCGCACCGCTCTTTTCCGAGGCTGATACTTCGCAGTATATCATCGTTGAACGGGACGGCGCTTTGCTTGTCGCGCTTCGACGGCATCTCCATCGTACGCCGCGCGAAGACTTCCCTGTCTGGATCGGAATGACCGTAGCAGGTGGATCCTCAATTCGCCGGGGTGATGGTGTAAGGAACGGACGCCATTTTGCTCCCGCTTCCCTCGACGCATCCCTTTCCGAAGACAAAGCCACTCTCCTCTTTGTCGCGGGAGATACCGAGGATGCAACATTGACGGCCCTCAAGGACGTTGCCGGCCGCGTTTCCGAATCGATTTCCCTGCGCAAAGCGCGGATGGAGAGAATCCTCAACGAAAGTCATTTCCGCTCTTCCAACGAACGGTTTGACAATGCTCTCGCGTGGGCAAAGCTTTCCATAAATTCGCTGATCATGCGGCAGGGGAAAAGGGGGATCTTCGCCGGACTTCCCTGGTTCAGCAATTATTGGGGGCGCGATACGTTCATTTCGTTGCCCGGTGCGACTCTTGTGACTGGCAATTTCGATGATGCACGCGAGATCCTGGAATCGTTCGCCGCGTGGCAAATGACCGATCCGACAAGCCCGAACGAAGGCCGCATTCCCAATCTGGTCACCACGACGTCGACGTCGTATAACACGACGGACGGAACTCCCTGGTTCACGCTTGGTGTGTTCGACTATGTGAAATATTCCGGGGACACCGCGTTCGCAAGAAAAATGTTCCCAGTCCTCCGTTTGGCGATCGAGGGAGCACTGCGGCACCGGGTTGACAAAGAGAAATTTCTTACACACGGGGATGCTGAATCATGGATGGACGCAGTGGGCCAGGAAGGCCCCTGGAGCCCCCGGGGGAATCGGGCGAACGATATTCAGGCCCTCTGGTACCGCCAGCTCCTCGTTTCCACAGCCTTCGCCGAAGCTCTGGGTGACAGGGCAACCGCCGAGCGCTGGCATGCAATCGCACAAGAGCTCTTGTACAACTTCCAGGAGCGGTTCGTCGACCCGGACAGCAATATCATCTACGATCACTTGAATATCGACGGAACACCCGATCCCTCGAGCCGGCCGAATCAATTGTTTGCCCTGGACATTGTCGCAGAAACCGACATACGACAGAGGATATTTGGGACCATCACCAAAAGTCTCGTCTACGAGCACGGCGTTGCATCGCTCAGCCAGGACGACCCCAAATTCCATCCGTACCATCATCACGAGCCCTACTATGTGCAGGATGCCGCGTACCATAACGGCATCGTCTGGACATGGTTGGCAGGAGCATGGATCAAGTCCGCCGTTGAATTCGGACAACCCAATCTGGCCTATCGCGTTACGGAGAACATGGTCGGACAGATCCTCGAACGCGGGGCTGTTGGAACTCTTTCGGAATTGCTCGACGCTGCCCCGCATCCCGGCGAAATACAGCCTCGACTCTCCGGAACGTTCAGCCAGGCGTGGAGTCTCGCGGAGTTCATCCGCGTCGCATATCATTCGTATCTTGGCGTCTCCGTCGACGCCCCCAACAATCAGCTCTGGCTGATACCCCAGTTGCCCCATAGATTGAACGCAGCGACGTTTGACGTGGCCATCGGACGCACACGGGTGCGCATTTCGTATGAAGGGGAGGGCATGAAGGGAAGGATCGTTGTTCGGTCACTCAAACAGGATACACCTCTGAGCGTCAATTTCGGATGGCCCTTTGCCAATGCAAGGGGCAGAAGCGGCAGCTTTCTTCTCCGGCCGGGTAAGACAGTGGATATTGCGTTGACCGAAGCGTCGGCGAACACGACGTCCGACGACCCGACGATAAACGTGGAGTCGGAAGTCCAATTCCTGACACAGTTCCGGGCACTGGCGAGTCTGGATCTCGCGCGTCCGCACGTGCGCCCGAACCTACAGTCACTCATGGGTCCGGGATATCCGCTGCTCTCCAACAACGATATCCAACGGGCGCTACACAACGGACATACCATCGTCGAGCGGTCCGACCCAATTGGGGATGACCGAGGTCCCGGCTCATACGCATATCCGACGACCCCGCATCTGAAGCCGGGAAGTCTCGACCTGACGAATTTCCGCGTCGCAACCGACGACTCAGTTGTTCAGTTTGATTTCCAGTTCCGCACACTGTCCGATCCAGGCTGGCATCCGGAGTATGGATTTCAATTGACGTACATTGCCGTCGCCATCGATACTGACCACAAGGCCGGTTCCGGCAATCGCGACATTGGACACAACGCGCGATACCGGCTTCCTGCCGACCGTGCGTATGAGCGCATCGTCTATATCGGAGGCGGTGTGCGCATTGAGGATCGCGGATCAGTCCTCGCAGAGTATCTGCCAGTCTTGGGGGATGAGCACCGTCCGCTCGGCACAGCCTCGACAGGAACGATCTCTTTTTCCCTGCCTACACAATATTTCGGCGGGCGCCCGGACACTTGGCGGTTCACAGTCCTGGTCGGAGCGCAGGACGACCATGGAGGCGCGGGGATCGGCGATTTTAGGTCGGTTGAAGCCCAGGCGGGCGAATGGAACGGCGGTGGCCGACGTTCACCTGAAGATTCCAATGTCTATGACGTGCTGGTGACACAGGCCGAACACGCACACAAAAAGTAAACCGCTAATGAACGCGAATGAAGATTGGGATAAATAGTGAATGTCTTTCTCTTCACGGTTCACGATTCACGATTTACAATTCACCATTTTCATCATTCGCCATCTTTTTGGCGGGTCCATTCGCGGTTCCATTTTTCCGACAGATAGTTTTTATCAAAGAAGCATCATACTTGCATTTGTGTACTGACATTCATTCACTCAACGGAGGCAGTTATGTTATTCATAGTCAGTGTGCTCATTGGCGTCGGAGCATTTCTCTGGTATTGGAATGCCCGTCGGAAATTTCGTGAAGAGAAGAACCAGGTCTTCCAGGTGGCGTCCAACGTTGCCGGGGTTGTTTTTCTGATATTCTCGGTCCTTGCACTTTCCCGGACGGTCGCGATCATTCCTCCGGGACATGTCGGCGTCGTGGTGTTGTTCGGCAGCACCTCCGAGACCACGCTCAAGTCAGGTATCAATACGATCAACCCCTTCGCGGATGTGATCGAATTCAGCGTCCGAACGGAAGAATTGAAGGAAGTGATGGATGTTCCTTCGAAAGAAGGGTTGACCGTCCGGCTCGAAGTCAGCGTATTGTATCACCTCGACCCCGATATGGCCGATGACGTGTACCGGCAGATCGGTCCGACGTATGTCGAAACGATCCTCGAGCCGAATTTCCGGTCCGTCACCAGGGGCGTCACTGCAGGCTACGATGCGAGAGCTCTCTACACGTCTGAACGAGAACAGTTGGCTCAATCGATCATGAAGGACCTGGAGAACATAGTCGGCCCGCGAGGTATTGAAGTTGAATCTACGCCGCTTCGCACAGTCATACTGCCGACCGGACTGACCGCATCGATCGAAGAGAAATTGCGGGCGGAGCAGGAGAGCCAGCGAATGCAATTCGTGCTGACGAAAGAGCGTCAGGAAGCCGATCGAAAGCGGATCGAGGCACAGGGTATTTCGGACTTCCAGAACATTGTCGCGCGAGGAATCAGCGAAAACCTGCTGCGTTGGAAGGGCATCGAGGCAACAGAGAAACTCGCACAATCACAGAACACGAAAGTTATCGTGATCGGCGCGGGCAAGGATGGATTGCCGTTGATACTCGACACGAAGTAGCTCGCCGTACATAGCTGGAAGGTGAAGATTGTACATTGCAGACGCCCGGATCTTCGTCCGGGCGTTTGTGTTTTCAATGAGATGTTCGTGACCTCACCTTGCACTCGCAAACCTCTGCTGCAGGACTTTGCTGATCAGCCAAACACAAGCGCTGACGCCCAGACCGGGCAACAGTGGTTCGATGCCCAAGGGATATGCAGGACCGCCGGGGCCCGCGAACGCCATTCCCCACACAAGACACGACGTTGAAACGAAAGTACCCGATATCATGACCGCAAGAACTCCACCCGCCTGAATCCGCAGACGAGGTACATATGCGCCAAGCACCGGCAGCAACAGCCCCGGAATAAGGCACGTACCAAATGAGTACCAAAGCGTGACAACAGATGGCATGAGCCACGCGAGAACAATGGATAATCCCGCTGCACCGCCAAGCCCCAGTCTTACCCAGCGTTGGATCAGCTTTTCATCGTTCCTCCCCGCCCATCTCGCCCCAATATCCCGTCCCGCCGTCAGTCCCGACAACATCAGCATGCTCGTCAACGTGGACATGACCGTAGCGAACAGGCCGACATAGAACAACCCTCGCAATCCAACGGGAAGAATTGCGTTCGCGAGCGCCGGATACGACAGCGCCGCCTGGTCGATGCGTGGCAAGATCGCTCGAGCGTACAGTCCCGTGCTTACGGTCATCGCATCGAACAGGAACCAGAAAAAGACCGACACGAGAACTCCGTTGCGTGCGGTTCTCTCATCCTTCGCGGACGCAGATCTCTGATGGAACGACGGATCGACCATCGTCCATAATGCAATGAGAAACCATACAAGTATGTACTGCGGTGATTGTCCCCCCGTCAACGTCAGATGTTCGGGTGGCACATTCTCGGTAAGAAAATCGAAACCGCCAAACGTCGTCACCGCAACGGCCACCATAACGGCGAACCCGAGATACATGAGGAGGAACTCAGCAACATTCGTCATCACCCCGGACCGAAATCCTCCAACCAGCAGGAACATGCCTGAAACGGCCGTCCCGATGCACAGATGGAGCAGGAGATCGCCGCCAAAGAACATCTGCGACAAGAGCCCGAGCATCAGCACATAGGGGGCGGGATTGACGAGCAGAAACGTCAGTATGGCGCCGCCGAGTGCCGCGGGACGGCCATACATGTCTTCGAATCGATCCGGGATGGACAGGACGTTGCTGCGGCGAATCCGCGGAGCCAGGAAGAAGGCGAACAGAACGGCGAACACGTAATACGGTAAGCCGAAGACGGTCCATGTGGAAAGGCCATGCGTGTATGAGAACTCACCGACGCCCAAGATTCCGCCGTACCATGTGGAAACCAGCGTCGCCACGAACACCGGCAGCGTCAGCGATCTGCCGGCGGCAAGGAATTCATCGCTTTCGTGGCCGCGGCGCGCCGTCCGAAAACCGATGACGAGTACAGCGACGGCAAACGCGACAATCAGAGCGATGTCGAATGGGGCGAGGGGAAACTGGGGCTGGTTCACGAGGCAGGCGATTGAATACTGTGACAGCGAAATGAGATCGCCTCAAAAGCATTTTCCACGAATGCACACGAATGTGTGTGCTGCTTCACGAATTCTGTGACATACTTAAACGAGGGGTCACAACCAGCCTTCTTTACTTGGCAACCTTGGCGGTCCATCTTTTCTTGAATTCTGGACATCTTCTGCTGTCACACCTTGCCCCTCGACCGGTTTGCTGCCGCTTCTGAAAGCCGGAACAACAGAAGCGTTCCCCTCCGGACCTTAATGTCCACCGGACTCTTCACGACAACATTGCTTGTGCTTTCCCGCTGACCGAGGGCAAGTGACTCATACTTCAGTTCCCATTTCAACCCGCGTGTGATGATTCCCTCGCACAGCGTCAGTGGAAGCAGCGACACGATCGTCCCCAAAGGCGCCTCGAATGTCAGATCGGACCCGACATACGTGATGTCGCCGTCCAAGTCGTACATGGATATCCTTGCCTTGCGGGAGTATTTCGCCAGAGCGCTGAGATTGCCGATCGTATGGTCCAGACGTCCCCCCGTCGCACCGAAGATCCGGATGTCTCTAAATCCTTTTCGGATCAGCCACGTCAGGGCCTTTTCCAGGTCCGTGCTATTCTGATCGGCGATCCTTCGCGCCGTGACGCCGCTGAATTTCTTGATCGTTTGCTGGAGAATGGAATCCAGGTCGCCGATGATAAGGTCGGGCGTCAACCCGAACCGCGCTGCCGTGTTCGCGCCACCATCGGCGCACACGAGCGATCCGGCATCCGTTAGATGCTTCGACAGAAGTCCTTTGGGGGGAGGATAGCCATTGGCAAGGATGACGGCATGTGATGTGGGCGAAGCCATTGTCGTCCTTCAGGGATCAGAATTCGGCAAAATACTTGCTGCAATGGTCACCAACCGGTTCTTGCAGCCTACTAAAACCTCAACATCATGCCAAGAACATAGTTCCGCTCGGCTGACGGGAAAAACGCTTCCCCTTCGCCGCTTAAAGTATAGAGCTTGTTCAGCGCGTTCCGCACTTCACAGCGCAGCGTCATGTCTGCGAAACCGGCAAATGGAATTCGCCACGTGCCCTCCAAATTGACAATCCTGTACTCATCGTTCCGGTTATCGACGTTTTTGAAATTGTCGGTGTAGAACGGACCGACGTATTTCGCGGTCGCGGCTGCACCGATTGTTCCGTCATCATACGACGCGCGAAGGTTCATCAGAACATCTGGAAAGCCTGCGATCGGATTCTCATCAAGCGCGACTGTCGAATCATCGACGATCACACGATATCGCACAAGACGGTTCCGGGAATAGGTGAAATTTCCGGAAAGCGACCAGCGATCATTCAGTTTGACTGACCCGTCAACTTCCAGTCCAATATGCCTGGTTTTGTCCGCATTTCCCGTGACCGGCTGACCAAAAATATCCACCTGGCCGCTTTTTACCAGTTCATCAGTGAAGTCCATCCAAAATAGGTTCGCAGTGAGATGAGCATTCGCTGACGTCCATCCTCCTCCCATTTCGATGTCGAGCAGCCGCTCAGGCTTTGCCAGAGGTCGTGAAAAATCGTAACGGACCACTCCCCCCGTCGTGTCTGCCGCGAACTCCGGAGTAGCTCCAAAGAATGCGTCCTCTGCTGCGTAATGATTTCTCATCCTTGGCTCGCGGGATGTGTAGCCGATGAATCCATAAACATGCAGATGTTCCGTCAGATTGACGTTCGCACCCACACGCGGGTTTACAAACCAGTACGGCACGGACCATGTGTGCCCAAGAAACCTCTCGTCCCGCATACCATACCGATTGTAAACAAGCTGTACATCGGCGGTGACGGCAACTCTTTCATCCATCCTGTAGACCTCGTGGACATATGCCGAAGCAATGTCCCTCAGCCCGCGATATTCATAGATCCGTGTATCAGGCGCATATGCCGATGACGGATACTGTGAGGCAAAGAGAATCTGCCCGTAATGCAGCGACCTGTGCATCCTCAACTCCAGCCCCAGAGTCATCGTTCCGTCTCCATGGTCGATCTCCACGCGAGGGAGTATACCCCACTGCCTGTTCTCCACCGACCCGCGGATCAGCATCGTTGGATATGATGTGACCCCGAATGTCGAGTCGTATCCCACGTGTCGCTGAAACCAATCGACGGCGGGCGGAGTGTATGATAACCAGTCACCGTCATAATCAAAGTAGCCGTCCCCCTGGACAAAGAACGCCGTCGTGTGCAACGCCAACCGCTCACTGAGCTTCCAATCGTGGATGATCTCATAATGCGGCTGTGAGAACCATTCCCGCGACTGAGATTTCTGTGGAACGGCGTATTCAAACGACACACCGGTTGAATCGTATTTCCAGTCGCTGAAGTTCGTCCTGCGCAAGTTCACGTCGTTATTGTATGACTTCGGCAGACCCTTGTATGCCAATCCGTCCGTGATCGGCCCTCCAAAGAGATGTATGCGGGTGACCATATCGCCGTCAAATCGTGCCGCACCGAGAAAGTACGAATGCATGTTGACCCAGGCGAGCTCACGGTATCCGTTCGTGCTCAGCCGTCCCAAACGCCCGTAGAACATGTAGGTGCCATCGACGAGCCCGGAGTTCACGCTGAGCGCCAGTTTTCGCGTCGCCAGATCGGTCCTTCCCTTGCCTGCAAGTTCTTGAAAACCGAACGCCGACTCAAACGTGACCCCCGGATTCGACGCGAAAGGATTGGCGATGAGATTGACAGAGCCGCCGATCGCAGGGGGACCGTAGAACGCACTTCCCGCGCCTCGCTGAACCTGCACGACTTGCGTGGACGCCAGGAGGTCGGGAAAATCGATCCAGTAGACATTATGGTCTTCCGGATCATTCTGCGGAACTCCATTGATCATGACAGAGATGCGCCGCTGGTCAAATCCCCGCAAGTTGATGTAATTGTAGCCGATACCCGATCCGTTCTCTGAATAGCTCGTCATCGACGGAAGGTCGGACAAGAGAACGGGAATGTCCTGCGTGGAGTACGTCCTCTGAATCTGTGTGCGGGTCAGGTCGCTGAATGGTATGGGGGAAAGTCTGTGAGTAGCCGTCGTGGCTGTCACGACAACCGGGCTCATACGATATACTGTATCCTGACGCACGTCGGACTCTTGGGCAAATGCAATGCCCGTCATGAAAAGCAATGCGGTGCTAAGTCGAAGTTGGATCATGGCGCAGGTTCTCGATTATAATTTGCAATGATTCGTGATGAAGAGCATGACCTCTTGTTCGGAAGCAATCGACCAAAAAAAAGAAAACCGTTTTCCGAAAGGGGCACCCGATCGAAAAACGGCTCAAGAAGAATTGGTTTCCGGTTTCCTACGCTGGCATGATCCAGGTCAGGTTCGAGGGTATGTTCTCAGCTCCCGATGTTTCGGGAACACCCCTAACGGTGAAAGGCAAAGGAAAGAACAGAGGCAAGGACGAGCCTTGCGTCGCTGTTAGAAGGTAGGAATTCGAACAACGGAAATCAACCGGGCAACTATTTGACCAGCATCAATTTTCTTGACTGCGCCAGGTCGTCCGCCTTCAACCTGTAGATGTACACACCAGAAGATACGTTCTGACCGGCGTCGTTTCGTCCATTCCACACCGCTTCATACCGCCCGGGTCCCTTCTCCTGATCCACCAGCGTGGCGACTCGCTGACCTAGAATGTCATAGAGAACTAGTGTCACACCGGCACGACGTGGAATATCGAACCGAATGGTCGTCGAGGGATTGAATGGATTCGGGTAGTTTTGCGAAAGCGAGAATGATACCGGTATTTCGGGAAGATCTTCTACGCCGGTCTGCATTCCGGGCGCGTAGACGAACGAGCCGAATCCGATCTGCAGATCGACGTTCTCCCCGCTCATGGCCCCGACCAAAGACTGTCCCGCCGTGGAATAGACCGAGATCGGGGGAACGGACGAGATTCCGCCACCGGACCCGAACGCAAACCATTCCAACCGGGTTTGCGCCTGCAATTCAAGTCCGCACGCAGAAACGACTGCTGCCAATATGATCCTGTTCATGTTCATGTGCGGCGCTTCAATTCAGTGAATAGAATCCGTACCACGATGCGTCCGTACCGCTGCTTCGGAACAAATCGACACGAGACCACTTGTCGATAATCTTCACCATGAGCGTGAGCCTATGAGCATCCCCGATTTCCAACACCCGAGACGATTCCTGAGTGACAGAGCCGGATGCTCCTCCCTCCGTCGATCCACCCTGCCAAAGAGCAGAAAATGTTGCGTTGACTGATTGACCCGACGGGATCACGAGCTGCATGGTCGAAACGGAATTTGTCCGCACCAACTGCACATGTTCGGAATTCGAACTTGCCCCTGAATACAGTACGAATACTGTGGCTCCTTCAGCCGATTCCAGCGACGAGATGGGTACGGAGCTGAGTTGTCCCTGGGGTCCTGTCGGACCGGCCGGACCCGGAGGACCGGGAGCTCCCGAAGGTCCTTGTGGTCCTGGTGCGCCGCTGTCCCCTTTGGCCCCTTGAATTCCTTGCAGCCCTTGTGGACCTTGATCACCCTTGTCGCCTTTGGGTCCTTGAACTCCCTGCGGACCTTGAGGGCCTGTGTCGCCGGGATCACCCTTGTCCCCCTTTTGTCCCTGAAGCCCTTGAACTCCTTGCGGACCCTGATCACCTTGATCACCTTTGGGTCCCTGAATCCCCTGCGCACCTTGAGGACCTGTGTCGCCCGAATCGCCTTTGTCGCCCTTGTCCCCCTTGGACCCTTGAAGACCTTGAGAACCTTGAATGCCCGCTTCTCCTGGATCACCTTTTGGTCCCTGCGGCCCAACGACTCCTGGTTCTCCATTTCCTCCTTGAAGTCCCTGCGGACCCGGAGGACCTGCTTCACCCTTGGGCCCCGGCGGGCCAGGATTGGAAGCGGAGTCCGCCACACGGGCATGTGCGGCCGTGAAACTGAACGGAACGGATGCGAAGGGGACTCGTGGAGAGAGTACGGTGCCGTTGAATACGATCCCGAGCGAATCAATACCGTCAAACCTCAGCTCATTCGGGAACGGCCCGAGGAGTGTGCTGAACAATCCGTTGCTGACAGGAAGGGAGATTTGCTGGCTCGTCCAAACATCCTGCGAGCCGTTGAAAAGTGTAAAGACGAACGTGGCTTGTCCGTTGAACGGTTGTCCGTCCGTTCGCACAATGCCTTGATAGGAGATGACGCGGGGAACTTGGGCTGCCACCGGAAAGACAAAACCGATGAGAGCGAGAAGTGCGGCGACGGGGAAGCGAAAGTTCATGCGAACCTCCAGGAAAAAGAAGATTGGTTCGTCTCTCGAACTCGCCCAACATCCTATCACAAGACTCTCCGCCCACACATATCCGAGAGCAGCAACCCCCGTTGCCGTGCTTCCCCTGACGACTTAGCAAATCCAGGGGCCAAAATGAACTAATACCAATGTGAAAACATTGTCCTGTATCACATTGGGACATGAGAATCCGAGCGATGTGAGTACGATCAACACAGTGAATGTTGGCGAAAGAAATAGAAGATCATAAGCCCCCATCAATAAATGACTAATCCGCTTTAGGTTGCGTCGAGCCTAATGGAACGTGAGTAACCTTTGCATTAAATCTATCTTGCGGGAGTGCGGGGAAGGAAGTGAAGAGGAACGACCTGTGGAATTACCGTTGCAGGGGCTCTTATCGCAATTGGGATTCTACACGATCAATTGACTCACATGCTGCTCAACGCTTTCTGCGAGTGCGTGCATATCGTACCCGCCCTCCAACACAGAGACCACGCCGCATGTCGTCGATGTGGCAACCGCATCTCTCAACATTCTCGTGAGCATAGCAAAAGTTGTCGAATCAAGATTGATGTTCGCGAGCGGGTCACTTTTGTGGGCGTCAAATCCTGCCGAGATCATAAGAAGTTGTGGCCCAAATTTCTTGAGCGCCGGTCTGATTGTATCACGGAAGGCCGCCGCGTATTCCTTTTCGCCGCTTCCCGGAGCCATGGGACAATTGACCGTAAAACCCGTGCCAGGGCCTTCGCCCACTTCCGAGGCAGATCCAGTTCCGGGCCATAAAGGATACTGATGAAGGCTCACGTACAGGACAGTCGGGTCATGCCAGAAGATCTCTTGTGTCCCATTTCCGTGGTGCACATCCCAATCCACGATCGCCACCCGTTCTACCCCATGCTTCTTCTGGGCGGTGCGGGCGCCGATTGCGATATTGTTGAAAAGGCAGAATCCCATTGCGCGCGAGGTCATGGCATGATGTCCCGGAGGCCGAACCGCGCAAAAGACATTTCTCTTTTCCTTTCCGCACGCGACTTCGACCCCCTGAAGCACACTCCCCACTCCGAGCAGCGCTGCGCGCCATGATTCTCTGCAAACGCGCGTATCTCCTTCGTCCAGCAGGGTTTCCCCTTCGGCAATGCTCTTCTGCACCCATTCGACGTAGTGCTTCGCATGAGCAAGCGTCAGGTCATCGATCTTCGCCTCCTCCGGCCTGGCGTGATCAAGTTTCTGCCACAGGTCCGTGGTCATCAAGTGGGCAACCATCGTCTCCAGGCGTTCCCGGCGTTCCGGATGTCCGGGACCGGTGTTATGGAGCAGCGCATCGGGATGGTAGATGAATGAAGTGCGCGATGGCATTGCAGTTCACTCGTTACTCAACGGCCCTGCTTAACGCCCACAGCGCCACCCGGAATGCGATCAACGAAAAGATGAAGAAAGCGGCTGCCTGTACCAGCGCCGACTCGGTCGACCCAACACCGGTTAACGCCCAACGAAAGACGTCTGTGTGCCAGGTGACAGGATTGGCGTACGAAAGCACCCTGAACGCACTCGGCAGACGGTCGATAGGATAGAACATGCTGCTGACGAACATCAGCACGAAATATGCGACATTGATGACCGTGTTGAACGTGTCCGTCCGGCGCATCAGGAACGCGAGGCTTGCAAACGTGAAGAACCAGCCCGAGGTGACGATGAGAATGCCTACTCCGAGGTACACAAGCGACGAGCTTGGGATGTTAACACCGAGAATCCACGCAGCCGCCGCGAGCGACAAGGCCGTCTGGATCACTGCGAGAATGCATTGGAAGATGATTTTCCCGAGCAGGAACTCCCCACGCGTGATCGGATACGTCAGCGTCTCATAGAAGATCCCGCTGTCCCTGTCCACAAAGAACCCGTACGATTGATTCATCGCAAGACCGAAACATGCCATACTGATCACGCCCGCAAGAAAGAATTCATTGTATGACAACGACCGTCCCTCCAGTTCTATGCCCAGGCCGAGAGCGGAGTTGAATCCGACGCCGAACATCAGCAGATACATGACGGGAACCACGAGGTCGAAAAACAACCACAAGGGGCTGGTCGTACGCATCACATAGTCCCGATACAGCACCGGAAAGAGGCCTTTCATGTATCCCCCGCTCGTTCCTGCCGGTCGACAATGTCCATGAAGACGTCCTCCAGACTTGCGGCGGCAACTTCAAAATGCCGGAATCCTCGCATGCTCCGAACGCTGTTCAGCACATCCATGGCGACGGATTCGCTACGCACTTGTACATCTATGGTGTCTTCGGTGTGCGCAATCTTATGCGGTTTCAGGCGCTCAAGTTTCCTGAGAACGCCGGAAGTGACGCGGTTGAACGTGAGGGTGACGGTGATCAGCCGCAGACTGGACGACTTGACCTCCTGCGTCGAGCCCGATGCAATAATGCGGCCGTGGTTCACGATCGCCAGTGAATCACAAAGCTCTTCCGCTTCTTCCAGGATATGTGTGGTCAGGACAATCGTTCGTCCGCGGGATGCTTCGTGCTTGATGGCTTCGAGCGTTTCCCGCTTGTTGAACGAATCCATGCCCGTAGTCGCTTCGTCCAGAAACACCACGGGTTTGTCGACAAGGAACGTTTTCGCTACCTGCACGCGTCGTTTTTGACCGCCGCTGAGTTCCGACCCCTTCATATTGAGTACATCCTGTAGTCCGAAGATCTCTGTTACGCGGCTTGACTGCCGGGAGATATCGGCACCCGACATGCCGTGAAACCGCCCATACACGCGGAAGTTGTTCTGCACCGAGAGAAACATCTCTACGGCGTTGTCCTGCATAACGGCGCACATCGCCCGGCGGGCTTCGAGCGGATGTTGAACGACATCCCGATCCAGGATCCGCGCAGAACCGCTTGTCGGACGCAATAATGTTGTCAGGATCTTGATGGCGGTGGTCTTGCCTGCTCCGTTCGGTCCGAGCAAACCGAAGATCTCGCCGCGGCGGACGGTAAAAGAGATGCCTTTAAGCGCCTCCACCGGCATCGACCCTCGTTTGTGGTACACTTTGCGAAGGTCCGTAACCTCGATCGCGGGTTGTTCGGTCGTTCGTTTCATGAAGGGGACAATCTAAAAACAATTTCCATTTGTTGCAGAGGTGAGTATATTCGATGATTCCTTTTCTCACCCTGTATGCCGCCGGAGAAAGAACCGCAATCGTCTCTCGAAGCCTTTATCAAAGGGCGCGTTGGAAGCCGCGTGCGGCTTGTACTCGACTTGGACGGACTGGATCTTACAACAGACTTCGAACGAACGTTGCTGAGGCTCGGATACGCAGCCACAACAGTCGGTGCCGTTGAAGTTCAGCCGGGCGAACGAGTGCCGGCGTTCTTTGTCGAGAACGGGATTGCGAATTTTGGCTGGATCTTTTGGGAGAAATTTACGGACACGCGAATGCGAAAGCTGTGGGGATCGGAGGAGAGGAACGCGAAGGGAGATTGGGCCATGCAGATCCCTGCGAATCGCGAGACGCGCGTGTACGCGAACGTGAGACTCAAGATCCCCATGGACGTCGATCGACCGGTGGGCTGAAACGAGGCGCATGTCAGACTGAAGCATGACAATCCTCCTGTTCTATGAAACTCTCACTCCGCCTTCCCCCTCACTACCACCTCCGCTCCGTCATACTCAGCCATGGATGGTCGGCGCTTGAGCCATTTCGTGTCATGCCGCGACGCGACGGGCTTTCGGTTGCTATCCGCATGTCCACCGGAAAGCCTGTCGTGCTCCTCTGCACGCAAACGGGGCGTCGTTTGCAGATCAAAGCGGAAGGAACGGACGCTGTGACGGAAGGCGAAAGGGAAGAAATCCGCGGCATGGTCGCTGCGATGTTTCGCACGGATGAGAATTTGGACGGTCTTTACGCGTGGGCCCGCAGGAAGAAGCGTCTTTCATGGATCCTGGCCGTTGGCGCCGGAAGAATCTTGCGCGCCCCGACGGCGTTCGAAGACACCGTCAAAATGATCTGCACTACCAATTGCTCCTGGTCGCTCACAACGCTCATGGTCGGAAGACTCACGAACTCCCTTGGTACCGCGATCGGCGACAGGCACACTTTCCCTTCTGCGGCTGACATGGCAAACCAAACAGAACGATTCTACCGCCGGGAGATCAAGGCCGGCTATCGCTCTCCGTATCTTCTGGAATTGGCGCGACGCGTCGCGTACGGAGATCTGCACATCGAACGGGTCCGAAATGGAGAACTGGCGGAGCAGGAGAAGATCGACCTTTTCGCGAACATCATGGGAGTCGGTCCATACGCGCTCGGGAATCTCCTTCGCCTGCATTCCGTCTATGATCGTTATGCTCACGATTCCTGGATCACCGCAGAGTACGCAAAACGTTACCACGACGGGCGGAAGGTTTCGGAACGGACGATCGAGAGAAGGTATGAAGCATTCAGTCCGTATCAAGGATTGATCTATTGGCTGGATATGACAAAGCCGTGGTACAGGAAGAAGCATGACTTCGACAGCGATTTTACGTCATGAGCTGGATGGACGACATCGAGAAAGAACTGGCCTCGGCTCGAGAGGCGCTCAGAACTGGAAATGCGGGGAGGGCACGCACGTGCAGCCGTCGGGCGGCCGGCATCGCATTGACGGAATTTCAGCGCCGGAATCCGAGCGTCTACTATGGACAAGATTACGTGCGACAGCTGAGAGGACTCGCGGACGATGCAGGGGTGCCGGACGGCGTGCGCAACGCCGCGGATCGATTGCAGGCAAAGCTGGCAGAGAATTTTACCTCAATGTCCGCGCAGCCCTTGGAAGACGCGAGAATCATCATCGCCTATGTCCAGGTGGAGATGACCAATTCCGACAATGAACGGTAAAGCCTTTTGTGGACGGGCCGGTACAGGGAGGGGACCGTTACACTACGTCTTCTGAAAGCAACTCAGACGTATCGTAGTGAAGATCCGGAGTGCGGCGGCGGAAAATCCGCAGGATCAAGGTCACGACAACAGGGAGCGTGAGCATCGAGCCGATCAGGACGGCCCACCGGAGTGTCTTCATTGCGCGACGTTCAGTTCAGAGGGACCATGATCTCTGCGATCAGCCCTTTGAGGACAACGACGGCAAACCACCGCTGCACATCCATCTGCTCAAAGAGGACCTGTTCCAACAGCTTTTGTTCGCGTTCCGTCATACGACGGGGCTCATAGCGCTTCGTCATGGGGTCTCCGGCGCGTCGTGTACATGGGGAAGTGTACTACTTCCCGGCGGGACGACCTGTAATCCCGGTCACATTTCGTCTGTATCGCCGCGATTCCCTTCCACCACGAGGACATATTCCCCCCGCGGTCCTTTTGCGGTGATCTTCTCGATGACATCATCCAGCCTGCCACGCACAACTTCCTCGAATTTCTTGGTCAATTCCCGTGCGACGGCGACCCGCCGATTCCCCAAATGCTCACGCAATTCACGAAGGGTCTTTTGGACTCTGTGCGGCGATTCGTAGAACACGATCGTCCGTTCCTCTTCGCGAAGTACTTGCATCCGCGTTCGCCGCCCCTTTTTTACGGGCAGGAACCCTTCGAATACAAACCGGTCGGTGGCCAGTCCGCTTACCACAAGCGCGGCGACGAAAGCCGCGGGACCGGGAGCCGGGATCACTGTGATCCCCGCTTCGATGGCCGCCCGGACGATGGCAACGGCGGGGTCGGAGATCCCCGGCGTTCCCGCATCGGTGACAACAGCAACCGACACTCCACCGAGAAGTCGTTCGATGAGCTGCGGTATACGGCGTTGTTCGTTGTACGAATAATACGAGACGAGAGGTTTGACGATACCGTAATGATCGAGAAGGACCTTCGTAGTGCGTGTATCCTCGGCCGCTATGACATCGACGGAAGAAAGAATGGCGAGAGCCCGGCGGGTAATGTCCTGCAGATTGCCGATCGGCGTGGCAACAATGTACAGCGTGCTTCGAGTTACCTCCGAATCATTCATTCGGCGTTTAGTTCCTTAAGACTGCTCATCCCAATCCGCAATCGAAAATCCGCAATCCGCAATTTCTCCGACCTACCCACAGCCTAGACTCCCCAATCCCTGACGTATCGAAAATCGACATTGACCGTCCTGTACGAGACTTTGGCAATCAGTGGCGGACGACGCTTGAATTGGTTCTTCCGTAACAGATCACGTACGCGCTGCACGAAGGCGACGTTGAAACCTGCATCCTTCAGTTCGGCGTCCGTCCTCCGCTCATCGACCATGGCGAACAACAGTTTGTCCGCGTTGCTGTATGAGAACCCCAGCTCCTTCTCGTCCGTTTGGCCCGTCCACAGGTCTGCCGTCGGCACCTTGTCGATGATACGCTGCGGAAGTCCAAGCTCCTTTGCCAGCATCCATATCTGCGTTTTATACAGATCGCCGATGGGATTGATCGCGGAAGCCAGGTCGCCGAACTGCGTACCATACCCAAGCAGTATCTCCGTCTTGTTGCTCGTGCCAAGCACCAGTCCCTTTTCGCGGGCCGAACGGTCGTAGAGCACGATCATGCGTGCCCGTGCCATGACGTTGCCCAGCCGAACGTTATCAACCTTTCCCGCAGCCGCAACGAATCCGTCGACCATCGGCGTGATGTCGAACGTCTCGTGCCGGACCTTCAGCATTTCAACAAGAAGGCGCGCATCTTCCAGGCTGGCAGGTGAACTCTGCTTATGCGGGAGCATCATGGCGAGGACGTTTTTCGGTCCAAGCGCCTGCGCCGCAAGCGCGGCGACAATGCCGGAATCGACGCCGCCGGAAAGGCCAACGACCGCATTTGTGTATCCAGCCGCAGCAACCTCGTCCTTGATGAATCGGACAAGGATCTCCCGCGCAAACTTGAGATTCATACCCGCGGGGCCGTTCTTTGTTTCAGAAGTATCCACGTCCCATGCTTTCTTAAGAAAATGCCGACTGTTTTCCGCCTACCCCTTATTCGCCCTTCGTTATCTCCCGCAATGCGGTGCGGATGACCTGGAGGCCCTCATCGACTTCCGTTTTCGAAAGATTGAGCGGCGGACGAAACCGGATGGAATGATCGCCGCACCCGATAAGGATAAGTCCTTCTTCGTACGCCTTCGTCCGCAAATGGTCGCGATTTAGTGCGGTATCCAGGTCGATGGCGCACATCAGACCCCGTCCACGGGCGTTTGTTACGAGGCCCGGAAACTCCTGCTCGAGCGACTGCAAATGGCTCAACAGGTATTCCCCCGTCATCCGAGCATTCTCCACGAGCCGCTCTTCCTCGATGATCTCAAGTATGCGCGAGAACCGGACCATGTCGACAAGGTTGCCGCCGAACGTTGAATTGATGCGGCTTGGTTTATGAAACACATTGTCGAGAACGTCGTCGATCCTCGTGCTGCTGAGGAAGCCGCAAATCTGCGTCTTCTTCCCGAACGTCATCAGGTCGGGCGCGACGAAGTATTCATGCGCCCACATTTTCCCCGTTATCCCGATGCCGGTTTGGACTTCGTCGTAGATCAGCAGGATATCGTTTTCGTCGCAGAGTGTACGCAGATCTTTGAGGAACTCCGGCCGAAAATGATTGTCGCCTCCTTCTCCCTGGATCGGTTCGATGATCAAGCCGGCGATGTCGTCAGGATTGTTGATGATCGCTTCTTTGATCTCCTGGATCGCCATTGCCTCCTCTCGCTGCACCAGCGCCAGATTGTGTTCATTGAGAGGAAACCGAACGGCAGGATTATGGATGCGCGGCCATTTGAATTTGGGATAATAATTCGTCTTCGTCGGGTCCGTGTTGGTCATCGAAAGCGTGTATCCGCTCCGACCGTGGAAAGATTTACGGAAGTGGACTATCATCCGGCCTCGCTCTTCCGTAAAGCCTTTGACGAAGTTCTTCCTCACCTTCCAGTCAAATGCTGTTTTGATCGCGTTCTCGACCGCCAGCGCTCCCCCGTCGACGAAGAACGCATACGGCAGATACTTCGGCTGTGCGATGAGTCCGAACGTCTCCACGAATTCTGCCATCTCCACAGTGTATGCGTCGGAATTTGACGGTTTGTTGACCGCCACATAGCCAAGCTTACTCAGGAATTCCGGCGTCGTCATTTTGGGATGGTTCATGCCGACGGACCCGGAGGCAAAGAAGGTGAAGAAATCGAGGTATCGTTTGTCCGACCGCGAATCGAAGAGGTAGGAACCCTGACTGCGCTTAAGGTCGACCACAAGGTCGAAGCCGTCTACAAGCATGCGACGGCTCAGGGTGGCGTGCACGTCCTTGGGTTCAACGCGCACCGAATTGGTTGTTGTGGGGCGCCCGGAGGCGAGTGTTGTGGTGCTGTTCAATGCCGCCATGATCAATCTCCTTTGTGAAAGCGTTCGAGTACGAATTCATTCTTACTGTATCCCTCATTCTGCTGTGAAGCCGCAGAAGCGGTCAGAAGAATTCCTGGTGCTCGTACAAGGAGGTGATATAATGGCGTCCTGAGGTCATTGTGAAATGCGAAATTCGAATTTCAAAATGCGAATTGATGATGCTCAATAATTGTCTATCTGTGCGCGCTGCAATTTTCCGCTGTAGTCGACGTAGACCGCTTTCCACTCGGAGAAGAAATCATAGACCGTCCATCCTCCCTCCCGGTGGCCGTTCCCCGTCTGCTTCACGCCGCCGAACGGCATATGAGCCTCGGCGCCAATGGTGGGAACGTTGATGTAGGTGATCCCCGCCCGGATGTCGCGAATAGCCGTGAACGCCTTGTTGATGTCGCGTGTATACAGCGAGGAGGAGAGGCCGTACACGGTGTTGTTCAGAGTCGTGACGGCTTCTTCGAGCGACCGCACGCGGAGCACTGAGAGAACCGGCCCGAAGATCTCCTCTTTTGCGATGCGCATGTCGGGCCGAACATCCGTGAAGATCGTCGGTTCGTGGAACCAGCCTCCGTCCAGTCCGCCTCCCTGGGCGATACGGCCGCCGGCAATAATGTTCGCCCCTTCCTTCTGTCCGATTTCCACATACGATTGGACGGTCTTTCGCTGGCCTTCATTCACCAGCGGGCCCACCTCTGTATCCGCCTTAAGGCCGTCTCCCAGCTTCAGCTTCTTCGCACGCCCGACAAGCATGTCCATGAACTTGTCATATACTTTGTCGTGCAGAATGAGACGGCTGGTGGCCGTGCAACGCTGCCCGGTCGTGCCGAATGCTCCCCACAGTATCCCGTCGAGCGCAAGGTCCAGGTCCGCGTCGTCCATCACGATCTGCGCATTCTTACCGCCAAGCTCGAGCGACACCCGCTTCAACGTATCCGCCGAATCCCGGGTGATCTGCTTCCCCGTCGCCGTTGAACCGGTGAACGAAATGAGGTCAATGTCGGGATGCTGCACGATGGCATTTCCGACAGCTCCGCCGCCGCCGTGGACGATGTTCACGACGCCGGGGGGCACTCCGGCCTCCATCATGATCTCCACGAGCAGCGTGGCAACAGCAGGCGTGTCAGAGGCCGGCTTGAACACGACCGTGTTGCCCGAGAGGATGGCCGGGAACATCTTCCAGGTCGGAATGGCCATCGGAAAATTCCACGGAGTAATGATACCCGCGACCCCAATGGGGACACGGATGGCCATCGCAAACTTGTTCGGCAGTTCGGACGGAACTGTCTTTCCAAACAACCGCCGGCCTTCACTGCCGGCATAATATGCCGTATCGATGCCTTCCTGAACGTCGCCGCGCGTTTCGGCCAGCACTTTTCCCATTTCCCGCGTCATGAGCCGGGCGATCTCTTCCTTTCGCTGCACAAGGAGGTCGCCGATTTTACGCATAATGTCGCCGCGGGCTGGTGCCGGAACAAGCCGCCATTTCTCGAACGCAGCACGTGCCGCCGCGACTGCCGCGTCGACATCGACCTTCGAAGACTTCGGAAATACGCCGACGACCTCGCTCCAATTTGCCGGATTTCGGCTCTCGAATGTTTCGCCCGATCGGGCGTCCTGCCATTTGCCGTCTATGAGGTTATGATATTTCTGGGCCATGAGAGAGCTTCAGTTTTCGATACAGTGTGAAAGCAAAAGCAAACCGCTAATGTGAATTGGTATTTGAGAACAATACTTCTGGAGACGTCTTCAACCCTTCGTCGCGGTTCAATCTAATCCGACGCGCGCGAAGATCTCATCGACGTGCGTCAAACTCCGTTTTGGATCAAAGAGCTCTTCCAGTTCGTTCGCCTTCAGATGTTGCCGTACTTCCGGCGTATTCGCAATGAGAGTCCGGAAATCGGAACCGTTCTTCCACACTTCCATCGCGCGTTCCTGAACGATCTTGTAGGCATCCTCCCTTTTCATTCCCTTCTTCGTGAGCGCCAAAAGGACTTCCTGCGAGTAGATCAGACCGCGCGTCAGGTTCAGATTCTTCTCCATTCGATCCGGATACACAAGCAGCGTGTCCATCACTTTCGTGAATTGGTCCAGCATGTAATCAAGGAGGATGCAAGAATCGGGAATGATCACCCGTTCGACCGACGAATGCGTGATGTCCCGTTCGTGCCAGAGCGCAACGTTCTCCATCGCCGCCGAGGCATTGCCGCGCAGAACTCGGGACAACCCGGCGATCCGTTCACAGGTAATCGGATTCCGTTTGTGCGGCATGGCGGACGACCCCTTCTGTCCTTTGGAGAAGTACTCCTCAGCTTCCAGAACCTCAGTCTTCTGCAGATGTCGCACTTCAGTAGCGAACTTTTCCAGTGAACAACCGATTAATGCGAGCATACACATGAACTCCGCGTGCCGGTCCCGCTGAAGAACTTGCGTCGATACCGGGGCCGGTTCCAATCCGAGGTTTTGACAAACATGGCGTTCGACCGAAGGGTCCAGGTGCTGAAACGTCCCGACAGCCCCCGAGATCTGGCCAACGGCAATCGACTTTATTGCACTCTCAAGCCGTTCAATGTCGCGAAGTGTTTCCGCGTACCAGAGCGCCATTTTCAACCCAAACGTCACCGGTTCGGCATGAATGCCGTGCGTCCGGCCGACCATGACCGTATACTTGAATTCTTTGGCCCGGCGGGCGAGAACCTGTTTCAGGGCGTGAAGACCCTTCAGCAGCAGCTCCCCCGATTGTTTCATCTGAACGGCTAACGCAGTATCGAGGACATCCGAAGAGGTCATGCCCATATGGAGAAAGCGCGATTCGGGCCCGACATATTCCCCGACATTCGTTAAGAACGCGATCACATCGTGCTTGACCTGTTCCTCGATCTCCAGGATGCGGGGCACGCTGAATTTCGCTTTGTTCCGGATGGCACCTGCCGCTTCCTTCGGGATTGCACCGAGCCTTGCATTCGCTTCGCATGCCAGGATCTCGATCTCCAGCCAAATGCGGTACTTGTTATCGTCCTCCCAGATGCGGCCCATCTCGCGGCGTGTGTACCGTTGTATCATTTCGGCACCGGTCTCAACTGCGCTCCAATTTCATCGAAACATCCATGGTCTTCTTGTCACGATACACCTTGAGTTTGAGGATGTCACCGGGACTCGAGTCCACAAGAACGGAAATGATATCCTCTTCGGATTTTACTTTGTCGCCGTTGACCTCGAGGATGATGTCCCCGACCTTCAGTCCGGCCTTGTCGCCCGGCCCTCCCGCACGCAGGTCGCTGATGATGACGCCCGACACCTCGCGCATTCCAAAATAGCGGGCGATGCGTGCGTCCACCGGCTGAACGTCAAGACCCGTGGAAATGTCGCGCGATACCTTTCCCTTCATTTTCAGCTCGTCAACGACCTTCTTCACTTTGTTGACGGGAATGGCAAATCCGTATCCGACATATGTCGACGTCTGTCCCCCCGTGAAAATCAGCGTGTTCATACCGATCACTTCGCCCGAAGAGTTGACAAGAGGTCCGCCGCTGTTCCCGCCGTTGATGGCGGCGTCCGTCTCGATCATGTCGCGGTAGTACCTGTTGTTCATGCTTCCAAGGTTCATTCCCGTCGACGAGATGACACCGACGGTCACGGTCGGCTTGTCGTTGATTTCGAAAAGTCCAAAAGGATTTCCAAGCGCGATCGCCCATTCCCCTATGACGATGTCATCCGAGTTTCCCAGGGTCACGTTCGGGAAATCCTTTCCATCCACCTTGAGGAGACTGATGTCGGTCAGACCGTCCGTGCCGACAAGTTCTGCCTTCAACCGCCGACCATCGGTCATCGTAACCGTGATCTGAGCTGCATTCCCCGCCACATGGTCGTTCGTAATAATATAGCCGTCGCTTGAAATGATGAATCCTGAGCCGAGTCCCTTGACCTCCTGCTGATACGTCCGGTCGCCGAAGAATTGTCGAAAGAGGGGGTCGTCTCCGAAGAACCGGGACATCGGGTCACGGTATTGGCGAATCTCCGTGACGTTGATGCCGACGACCGACGGGCTCACGGCAGCAACGGCCCTCGTGATTGCATTGCGTCGCGAAACCGCAATGTCCTCCTGTTGCTGAGGGGATGTTTCGGTCACTGCGCGGCTCGTCGCCGCTTCGACGAATGTCCCGTCGACTTGCTCCGCTCCGGCCGCTGCGGTATCTGACGGATGAAGCGCATACCCTATCCCGAGACCCGCCATCAGGGGAATCGCAATGATGATCGCAATTCGAACGTATGGGCTTCTCATATGATCCTTACTGGGCAACATATACGTCCTTCGTGGCCCTTCGCGCATCTTCGTGTTGCTCGTGGACCATTCCTTCAACACCGCTGTATGAAATTCTTAGATTTCCGCTTCAAGCTGCACCGGTGTTCCATGCCTTGATCGCATCGCGATGGCTGACCAGGAACAACACGTCGAGCACAGTCACGAGGGCAGCGTACTCCACAGTGTCCACATCACGTATCATGAAGAACTGAACGAAACTCTGTGGTGCAATCCACACGGCTGCGAGCGAAAAGATCGTCGCGAGCACGTTTGCCCTGAGAATGTCTTTTCGCAACCTATACAGCACGAGCCACGATCCAATCCACGCGACGCCCAGGAAATGTCCTACACCGAACATGGCTCCGAGCGCGGTTGCCAGACCCCTTCCCCCCTTAAACTTCAACCACAGCGGGTAATTGTGGCCGAGAATGACGCCAACAATAGCCGCTGCCTGAAGCAGAAAATCTGCCGGAGCAACGGCCCATGCGGCAAGCGCAACAGCCAGCCCCTTTGCCGCGTCAAACGCGATCACCAGCGCCCCCACTGACTTGGAGCCTGTGACCGTGTATGCATTGTACCCCCCCACGTTCCCGCTCCCCACCGACCGGATGTCTGTCCCCGCTTTCCGTTTCACCAACAGAAAGGCGGTGGGAAATGAACCTATGCTGTAACCCAGGGCCAGGGCGACAAAAGTAAGCAAGGATGAGGAAAGCGAATAAAGAGAAGGAATGAACAAAAAATACGGAAAACGGCGTGGGGAAGCAAGGAACGAGGGAGCTGCTTTCGTTCTAACTCATTGAATTACGAGATGTTACAACCGCAGGAGGATGTTAGAGGACGCCTATCTGGCGCTTGCCGGCTGGAGAATCGTTACCGGGTCAAATGAAGGAAAACAAGAATGCGCAGATAAACCCTGCAATTGTCGACAACCCTACTTCTGCACCTCCGTGTTCGTATGCTTCGGGCATCATCACGGATGAAACCATCGCCAGTATTCCGCCCCCCGCAACCGCCTCAACGAGTGTGATCGCTACAGGAGGGGCGTCAAGCAGGAAAACGTTGCCGATTGCAGCAGCGAACGCTCCGGCGATGACGAGGCCTCCCCAGAGTCCGAAGATTCGCATTCTACTGAAGCCGGCTTCGGCCATACCGGCCGAACTTGCCATCGCTTCAGGAAGGTTGGACAAAAAAACGGCTGCAAGGAAAGTGTATTGGTAGGACGCCAAGGAAACAAAGCTCGACCCGATGACGATCGATTCGGGAATCCCATCCATCATCGCTCCCATGAAGATGGCCAACGGCGCCCCTGCCGACGCATGCTTCTGCATGAGACTCACTTCTTCGTTTCGGCTCAGTCGCTGTATGTTCGATACTGCGACTTTCTGCCAAAGTTCCGCATCCATCGTCCCCTGCGTCGTCCTGACGTTGTGTTCCAGTCGCTTGGCGTTCAACGACTCCACCGAACGCCGCAGATTGGGCGACTTGTCAATCAACTCATCGAAATGCTCTTTGTCGATCTTCAAAAGCTCCACGTCTGAGAGCGCGACAGCAGACGCAGTGCGCGGCTCGCCCGTCAGGAGCGCCATCTCACCAAACGATTGACCGGGACCGAGGAGCGCAACACGTTTCTGGCCGCTTCCCTGGTTCGGCACGCAAATGTCGACTTCTCCCTCGTCCACGAAATACAGCGCGTCTCCCTGTTCTCCTTGACGAAAGATGACCGTCCCGGCCGGAAGAACGACTGGATGAACGCACAGCAGAACATCTTCCATGTCCTCCGGAGGCAGCGACCGAACGAGTTCGACCTTCGACAACTGCTTCAAGATTGCGGCCGACTCTTCACGCTTCTTGTTCAAAAGGTAGAGCTTTGCCATAGCCGGATGACGAAGGGCCCCTCCCCAGATATCGATGAGACGATTTCCGACATAATACACGCTTCCGCCGGCGACGAAACCGCCCGCCACCCACATCCAGCTCATCAGGCCGCTCAAGTGCGCATGATGCATGAGCCTATCGGCCCCTTCCTGTGCCAGTTGGAGTGCAAGCGCCTGGATGAGCGCCCCCGTACCGAACGCCATGATCATCGCATGCACCTTCTGCGAAGGTCGGGCGTAGAGGCCGATCGTCGTGCCGACGAGAAGCGACGTCATGGCGACGACCGCCATAAGCGCCGCAAAGACCATCCGGGAAATATCTATGGAGAGTACTTCCAACGCGGGTCCTGAATCAAACGGAAAATACTCCTTCTTCTAGAAATGCAAATGCCTTTAATGTTCCGGCTGAAACTTCTCAACTTCCTCCAGGATCGTCTTCACGATCTCTTCTTCTTTCACCCGCTTCACCATTTCCCCTTTTCTGTAGAGGATGCCCACACCCTTCCCGGCCGCAATGCCGATGTCCGCGGCGCTCGCTTCTCCCGGACCGTTCACAACGCAGCCAAGGACGGCGATGGTGACGGGCTTTTTTACGTGCGCAAGCTTTTCCTCGAGTTGCGCCATGATGCCGAACAGGTCCACTTCCAGCCGCCCGCATGTGGGGCATGCGATGAGGTCCACGTTTCGGGACGCCAAGCTGAGAGAGCGCAGGATCTCCTTGCCTACCTCCACTTCTTTGACCGGGTCGTCCGTGAGAGAAACACGGATCGTGTCGCCGATACCTTCTGCCAGAAGCGTTCCGATCCCCACGGATGACTTGATCGTGCCAACGCGCGTTGTCCCGGCCTCTGTAACGCCGAGGTGCAGGGGGATATCGGTCTTTTCGGCCACCAGTCGGTAAGCCTCGACCATCAGCTTCACATCCGTCGATTTTACGGAAATAACGATGTCGTGAAAATCGAATTCACTGCAAATGTCCACGTGCCGCATTGCACTTTCGTACAGTGCTTCCGCTGTCGGATACCCGTGCTTCTGCAGAATATCTTCCTCCAGCGAACCGGAATTCACGCCGATGCGGATCGGAATGCCCCGTTGTTTCGCAGCTGTCAGCACCTGGCGGATACGGTCTTTGGAGCCGATGTTCCCCGGGTTCAGGCGAACCTTGGCGACGCCCGCTTCGATCGCCCGCAGTGCGAAGACATGATTGAAGTGTATGTCTGCGACGATCGGCACGGGAGATTGCTTCACGATCGCCGCCATCGCCTCGGCCGCTTCTTTATCGTTGACTGTGACGCGAACAAGATCGACGCCGGCGTCCGCAGCCGTTCTGATCTGACTGACGGTACCGGCAACATCGTCCGTCTTGGTCTTCGTCATGGTCTGTACGGAAATGGGCGCATCGCCTCCCACTTTCACGCCTCCGACGGAGACCTGCCGCGTCTTCCTTCGCAGACCATCCCGAAATGTACCTACCCGATATGTCGCATGCTTCTGTTCGGTTGCTTCGATCACAGATCACTCCAAAGGTGTTCGTCTCAACGACTCAACTACTCATCGACTCAATACTCAATTCAGCTTCTTGCTTGCCTCAAACAGTATCTTCTTCTCCTCCTCCGTCAGGCTCTGATAACCACTCTGGCTGATCTTGTCGAGGATACCATCGATCTTCTTTTGCGTGTCGGGCTCGATTGTCGGCGGCTTCGGCTTTCCGTCGTGAATATCGAAGACCTTCGCATCGACGACATTGCCGGACGGACGCTTCGACGCCGTCGTAAACGTCCGCTTCCAGTCGGCAAACACCCTGCTGTTCGAACCAAATCCGCCCCGATCATACACGACAAACACATAACCCGCAAGCGCGCCGCCGAGGTGTGCGAGGTTCGCCACGTTCCCTTGCTGTCCCACGGACATCACGCCCATGACGATAAGGAACATCACAACGAATTTCACGCGAACCGGCACGGGAAGAGGGAACACGAAGATCTCCCGGTCGGGAAACATCGTGGCAAACGCAACCATAACGCCGTACACCGACCCCGAAGCGCCGACGGTCGGCCCAATCGCTTGTGTCGGGTCGAAGATCGGAGACAGGGTCAATTGGGCCAGGCCGGCTACAACGCCGCACATAAGATAGAAGATGAGAAACTTGCGGGCACCCCAAATGTTCTCGACTTCCATGCCGAACATCCAGAGGCCGAACACCATGTTGAAGAAGAGATGCCAGAACCCCGCGTGCATGAACTGATAGGTGATGAGCTGCCAGGGGAAGAACCCGTGTCCAAACGGCATCAACCCGAAATAGACGTTGAGAACATCATCCAGCGGCGCACCGTTAAACCGGAACGATCCGAAAAACGTCATCAACACGAATGCCCCTGCGTTGATGATGAACAACATTTTGATCACCGGAGGGAATAACGAAAACCCGCCGAAGAACGGGGGACGATAGAAGTTTGCGGACAAGGAATCTTAGAATTCTATGAGTGAAGGTTTTCTGTTTTCGCTGAAAGAGCAACCGTCTTTCTCTCGACTGCATACCGCCTACTGCATACTTTCACCAGCCATACGCAAGATATCAACCCCTCGACAGAGCCGCAACGCCGGGGAGGACTTTCCCTTCAAGGAATTCGAGGGATGCACCGCCGCCCGTTGAAACATGAGAAACGCCCTTTTCCAGACCGGCCTGGGCAATTGCCGCCGCGGAATCCCCGCCCCCAACTATGGTCACGGTCCCCGCCTTCGTTGCCTCAACAAGCGCTTTGGCCACGGCGTTCGTGCCGGCGGCGAAGGCCGGCATCTCGAAAACTCCCATGGGACCATTCCACACGACCGTTCTCGCCTTCCGAATCTCGCTTGCGAATAATTCCGCGGTCTTTGGACCTATGTCCAGACCGGACCAACCGGCGGGGATATGCTGTACGTCCACGACCTTTGTGGCAGCGTCCTTTGCCACTTTGTCGGCGACGACGGTATCTACCGGCAGCAGAAGCCGAACGTTCCGCTTCTTCGCCTCACTGAGAATCGTTTTTGCCAAGTCGACCTTGTCTGCTTCCAACAATGAAGATCCAATCTCCATTCCCTGCGCCTTGTAGAAGGTGAACATCATCCCGCCGCCGATGAGGAGTGCATCCACCTTGTTCATCAGGTGCTGGATGACATCGATCTTTCCCGAGATCTTCGACCCGCCCAGAATCGCCGTATACGGGCGTACGGGATTTCCGACGGCGCGTCCGAGATACTCAAGTTCCTTCTGCATGAGGTAGCCGGCCACACTGACCTTGATGTGCTTCGTCACGCCTTCGGTCGATGCATGGGCGCGATGCGCCGACCCGAAGGCATCGTTGACGTAAATATCCCCGAGCTCCGCGAGTTTTGCCGCGAACCCTTCGTCGTTCGCTTCCTCCTCGGGATGGAAGCGTAAATTCTCAAGAAGGAGGACTTCACCGTTTTTCAAAGCATCGACCTCGCGTCGTGCTGCGTCCCCGACGCAATCGGTTGCGAACCGCACGTGGGAATGAAGTATCTTCGCGAGGTGATTCGCGACCGGCTTCAGACTGAACTCCGGCTTTGGTTTCCCTTTCGGGCGGCCGAGGTGACTCATCAGGATGGCCCGCCCTCCGTCCTTGATGATCTTCCGGATCGTAGGAAGCGATTCGACGATGCGATTATCATCCGTGATATGCTGATGTTCGTCCAGCGGAACGTTGAAATCGACCCTTACGAGCACGCGTTTGCCTTTCAGGTCGACCGAATCTATGGTCAGAGTTTTCATGGTCGTATCCTAAAGTAGAGAACGGGCTGCGACCCGTTGAGTCCGCAGCCCGTTCTTCGATGTCTGCATGCAGCCGCTGATTACAGCCGGGCCGCGATCTTCTTGGCCAGCTCAACAACGCGGTTCGAGTATCCCCATTCGTTGTCGTACCAACCGAACACCTTCACCATCGGTCCGAGCGCTAGCGTCAGCTTGGAGTCGAGGATGCACGAATGCGGATTGCCGACGATGTCCTTGAGAACAAGGTCCTCATCGCTGTATTCGAGAATGCCTTTCAAGGGACCGTCGGCGGCCTGCTTGAAGGCGGCATTGATCTCTTCTTTCGACGCCTCCCGCTCGAGTATCGCCGTAAAATCGGTGATCGAACCATCCGGCGTCGGCACACGAAGCGAGTAACCGTCCAGCTTGCCGTTCAGCTCGGGAATGACCTTCCCCACCGCCTTGGCGGCCCCGGTGGTCGTCGGTATGATGTTGATCGCAGCCGCACGGGCCCGGCGCTTGTCCTTGTGCGGAAGGTCGAGGATACGCTGGTCGTTCGTGTACGAATGGATCGTGTTCATCATCCCCAGCTTTACCTTGAATGCGTCGTGGATGACCTTTACCATCGGCGCAAGGCAGTTCGTCGTGCAGGATGCATTGGAGATGATGTGATGTTTGGCCGGGTCGTAGGCGTTGTCGTTCACACCCAGGCAGATCGTGACGTCCGGCTTCTTTGCGGGAGCCGTAACGATGACTTTCTTCGCGCCGTTCTTGAGGTGGTCGGCGGACGACTCTTCGTCCGTGAAATGTTTGAGTCCGGTCGATTCAATGACGATCTGGACTCCCAAGTCCCCCCATTTAAGGTTCTTGTGGTCCTTCTCCGAGAATACCTTGAATGACTTCGCGCCCGCCGTGATGACGTTGTCCTTCGCCGACACTGCACCGGCGAAGGGACCGAATACGGAATCGTATTTGAGCAAATGCGCGAGGGTGGCCGCGTCCGTAATATCGTTGACTGCAACGATGTCGAAATTCGGGTCGCCGGATGCGGCACGGAAAACATTCCGCCCTATACGTCCGAACCCGTTAATGGCAACTCGTATGGCCATGGAAAACCTCCGAAGTCTGCGGTCAGATGAGAGTGGGGAGCAGCTTTCCTTTCAAGACAAAAGCATGAAAACGTACCGACAAATGGAGTGAAATGCAACCGGGAGTCGGCAAAGCATGATGAAAGGCCGATGGTAGATGGTCAGAGGTCCGAGTCTTTCGCTGCCAGCGCAACGGATGCCGCAACGACTCGTGTTGCCCCCGCTTCCTTCAGCACGCGTGCACATTCGACGATCGTGGCTCCCGTGGTGATCACATCATCCACGACCATCACCGTGGCGTCATGGAGGTCCGGCACGTTACGATCACGAAAGACGAACGCCGAGCTTACGTTCTTCTGTCGTTGCTCGAACGAAAGCTTCGTCTGCGTCCGCGTGTTCTTCACCCTTTTGAGCAACTCCGCATCGACCTGCCAACCTGCTTTTTCAGCGATCCCACGCGCCACAGCTTCCGCCTGATTATACCCGCGATCACGCTGTTTTGCCGCGTGCAGCGGCACCGGCACCAGGAGTGACGGCACTATGCACCTGGCCGCTATCTCCTTCTCTATGAAATGTCCCAACATTGTTCCCGCCGCCTCAATATTCTGATACTTCAGAGCATGGATTATCTTCTGCAAACCCCCTGTCTTCTCGAATACAAACGCCGAGACCAGGTCGTCGACAACTCCCGAACTGCGCATCCGATCTCGTGACGCAATAAACAACGGATGTTCGGAACTGAGGCGCGGAATCTCGGAGAGACATTCGGCACAGCACAGGTCCGACTCGTCTTCAAGCAGCCTGTTGCACGAAAGGCAGAGCGGCGGATAGACGAAATCGACGAGTGTACGAAATGCGCTGGTGATGATTCCCATGCTTCCCCTCAGGAAGGACATCAAACTCCGGACTGAACACCGCAAACCGACTACTTCCCTTTGCTTTCCAACCGCCCTATCTCGTCCCTCAACTGTGCTGCCCGTTCGAATTCCAGATCTTTCGCCGCCCGCCGCATTTCTTCCCTTAGCTCCGCCAGAAGATCCGCCTTCTGATCGTCGCTCAGGTATTTGGCAACCGTATCGCTGACAACGTAGACCTTCTTCTGGCCGTAATTCTCCTTCCGCGAACGGACATCTGCCACTGCGGTTGCGGCCATGATCTCTTCAACCGACTTATAGATCGTCTCGGGAGTAATGCCGTGTGCCGTGTTATAGGCCACCTGCTTCGTTCTGCGGCGTTCTGTTTCGTCCATCATGCGCTTCATCGACCCTGTCACATTGTCGGCATACAGGATGACCTTGCCGTTGACGTTGCGGGCCGTCCTGCCGGCTGTCTGAATAAGCGAGCGGTCGGAACGGAGAAACCCCTCCTTGTCGGCGTCGATAATGGCAACGAGCGATACCTCCGGCAAGTCCAGCCCCTCGCGCAACAGGTTGACGCCAACGAGCACATCGAAATCCCCCAGCCGCAGTCCGCGCAGCGTTTCGACCCGTTCCAGGGCATCGACCTCCGAATGAATGTAGCGGACCTTCACGCCGATGTTCTCCAGATATTCCGTTAGGTCTTCCGCCATCCGCTTCGTCAGCGTCGTTACAAGCGTCCGTTCCTTCCGCGTTGTGCGCGTTCTAATCTCGGCAATGAGGTCGTCGATCTGGTGCTTGGACGGGCGAACTTCCACGTCCGGGTCAACCAGACCGGTCGGCCGAATGACCTGTTCGACGACAATGCCCTGCGATTTCTTGAGCTCGTACTCCCCCGGCGTCGCGCTCACAAAGATCACTTGGCCGACCATTTCCTCCCATTCGTGGAACTTCAGCGGACGGTTGTCAAGTGCCGACGGCAGCCGAAAGCCATATTCGATCAGCGTCGACTTCCTCGACCGATCCCCTTCATACATGCCGCCGATCTGCGGTACGGTGACGTGCGATTCATCGATGACCGTAATGAAATCTTTCCCGAAATAGTCGAGCAAACAGTAAGGACGGGAACCTGCCGGACGACCGACAAGATGACGCGAATAGTTCTCGATTCCCTGACAGTAACCGACCTCTTTCATCATCTCCATGTCGAACCGGGTCCGTTGCTGCAACCGCTGGGCTTCGACGAGCTTCCCCAAAGACGTCAATTCGGCGACGCGTTCCTTGAGTTCCTGTTCGATCGGTCCCAACGCCTTCTCGATCGTCGGCCGAGTCGTGACGAACTGTTTCGCTGGATAGATCATCTCAAAATCCGTCTCGCCGATGACCCTTCCGTCGAGCCGGTTCACGAAGGCTATACGCTCAATCTCGTCTCCGAAGAATTCGACCCGGATCGCTTCTTCATTCTCATATCCGGGAACAATCTCCACAATGTCTCCACGAACGCGGAACGTACCGCGCACGAACTCATAGTCGTTCCGCGTATACAACATGTCGACGAGTTTTTTCAGCAACGCCTGGCGCCCGGGGGACTCCCCCTTACGCAGAACGATCGTCTGGCTGATCCACTCATCCGGCGCGCCAATGCCGTAGATGCAGCTTATGGAGGCGACAACGATGACGCGGGGATCTCCGCTCAGCAGTGCGCTCGTGGCGCGGAGACGAAGACGTTCAATCTCGTCGTTGATCGATGCGTCCTTTGCGATATACGTGTCCGTCGTCGGGACGTATGCTTCCGGCTGATAATAGTCGTAGTAGGAAATGAAGAATTCGACCCTATTCTTTGGGAAGAATCCCTTGAATTCCGCGTATAGCTGGGCGGCCAGGGTCTTGTTGTGGGACATGACGAGGACTGGGCGGTCGAAATCCTTGATCACGTTCGAGATCGTGAACGTCTTCCCACTGCCCGTCACTCCCAACAACGTTTGACATCTGTCTCCCCGATGGACACCCTCGACCAATTGGCGAATGGCCTCGGGTTGATCCCCCGAGGGGGTCATGTCAGAATTGAGTTGATAGGGCATAGCTGAGGAATGGTTCGGAATTTTTAATGTACCTCATTCAATCTCCGCCCGCAAAATTGGACGGATTCATGAATTCGCAAAACAGAACAAAAATTCCCACAGAGTGTCTCAATATCATACTGACGCGGTAAAAAATACCCTCCAATGGTTCCCGACATTGAGAATTGGTGAAATTTCCATGAATTGAGCACAAACCCGGAGAATTTCGGATGGCACATGGTTTGGAGATATGTGCCAGTTCGTAATTCACTCAGTCCCGCATCCACAACTCTAAGGAGACCTTATGGGTCAGCAACAGCTTCTCCTCATTATTCTTGGCGTTATCATTGTCGGTATCGCCATTGCGGTCGGTCTGAGCCTCTTCTCGGCCCAGAGCATCCAAGCCAACAAG
>Ga0156245_1111_pt1 | contig 46566 bp, 36 predicted proteins | sample RifCSPlowO2_12_FD_107892 | JGI IMG/M metagenome (GOLD analysis project Ga0156245, IMG submission 107892) | Ignavibacteria bacterium RIFCSPLOWO2_12_FULL_56_21
CGATGCATCAAGGGAACGAACAGCCCGCGGACAGGCAGGTCGGACCATTCTCGCGTCATTCCCGATGTGAATATCAGCACGCGTCCAGCTCCGACGCGAAGGTCTGCAAGAAAGACCTGACCGTCGGAAAGGGTCATCACTGGTGCGGTCCCCGCAGGCATGCGTACGGAAACCCTGCGAAGAATCTCGGGTGACTCGGGGGCTTGGCGTGCGCGGTCGCCCGAAGGCCGGCTTCCGCCGGCAGCGAACATTCCGCTGACGAGAGGATGTGCAAGATCGACAGACGTAAAGGTGAGGAACGAACCACTGGCGACAGAAGCGCCGTTTGATGCGTCAATGGCCGTCGCGCCAAATGCCGCAAGGGCCGGACCGAAGGACGAGGCAACGGCGGACGGCGTGCCGGGAAACACAACGAGCCCGGCGCCCGATTGAACGATCGCTTGGAGCCGCGTGAGGAGGTCCGGGGAGATCGGAGCGCCGGCGGCAAGGAACATGACGTCATAACCGTTCAAGACGGCGGCCGTCATTCGTGCCGGGTCGATTGTCGTCAATCGAAAAACAGTGGTAACTGAACCGGTGCGGGTTGCCAAGGCTAGATGAAGATATTTCAGATCGGACTCGGAACCGATCAACAGGACACGGATTTCCTGAGGAAGCCGAAGAGCAAAGTGGAGTGTGTTGTCGAAGTCCAATTCGTCTCCGTCCAGTCGAACCGAGCCTGTCAGGAGACCGCTGCGGCGCGGGGTGGCAGTGAGCGTAAACGAACGCGACGAGCCCGACACAATATCCGACACGCGCTGGTCCATCCGTTCTCCGTCGAGGAACACGCTCACGTTCGCGGGAATCGTTCCGGAAGTGCCCCGATGCGTTACGGTCGCCTCCACTTCGACGGGTTTTCCAGGCTCAGCTATGGCCGAGGTGAATCGAAGGCCGGAAAGGGAGAGATTATGCCCCTGTCCGGAACCGATCGGGACAAGAAAGAATCGGGTCGATCCGTCAAAAAGCGACTCCCGCCCCGGGGAGTGGAGAGGAAACAAAGATCGTTGAAGATCGGAAATGACGTAGACCTCTTTGTTGGGATTCACGGACTGCGAGAGAAGTCCTGCCGAGGTCCGTAACGCCGCGTGAAGGTCCTTCGTCAGGGCGCTCGTACGAATCGCACCGATCTCCTGGCGCACGACGGATGGGATCCGGGAATGTGCGGTGATCTCGTCGATAGGCGTGCCGGCCCGGGACAGCGGAAGCAGAGCGACATCGTCGCCGTCTTCGAAGGCATCGAGGATGCGCTCAGCGGCATTCCGGGCTTGTTTCAGCAGCTCTCCGTGCTCATCGGAGCCGGTCATGCTGTACGAATCGTCCACTACCAGGACCGCGGAAGTCCGTGTTGCGGAACCGAGAGCCGATGGGACAGACCCCTCAAGCGTCGGACGCGAAAAAGCGATCACCAGGAGGATGATGATCAGCATGCGGAGCAGGAGGAGGAGAAGTTGACGCAGTCGGATCTTGCGGATCCTCGACTTCTGAAGTTCCTTGAGAAATGCGAGAGTACTGAACTCCACCGTCCGCAGGCGCCTGAGCGTCAGCAGATGGAGCACCAACGGAATGGCCGCCGCGAGAAGGCCAAAAAGGAAAAGGGGTTGGAGAAACATCATGAAGGGTGATGATACTACAAAAGGCGGATGTACGAAGACTGCATGACAATCAACGTACGCCGAAGTGGAGGGAAATGCAAGGAAAGGAGACGAAATACCAAATTACAAGAGCCAACTGACAAACACATTCCAACTTGTTCCTACCCCTTGCTCTTCACGCGCAGCCTAAATCCCTTGCCATGGACGTTCGCGATTGTCACCGAGGGATCGGCGGCAAGATATTTCCGCAGCCGCGTTATAAACACGTCCATACTGCGGCCTGCATAGTAGGAATCATCCTCCCAGATCGTCTGGAGCGCTTCCTGCCGGCCCAGGGTTCGATTGCGCCTCTCGCACAACAATCTCAACAACGCGGCTTCCCGTTCGGTCAACCGTCGCGAGCGGCGTCCTCGTGTCAACGTATTTCGCTCCAGGTCGAACGAGAACGACCCGAGCACAAACGAGCCCGCCTGCTCCTGTTCGCCCTGACTGCGGTTCGACCTCTTCAGCACGGCTCGCACCCGGAGGAGCAGTTCCTCCACGCTGAACGGTTTCGTCACGTAATCGTCCGCCCCGATGCGCAGCCCTTCCAGCCGGTCCTCTTTCAGCGAACGTGCGGTAAGAAATATGATTGGAACCTCGTTTCGCGCGGCACGCACCTTTCGTGCGAGCGCAAATCCGTCCAGCTTCGGCATCATGATGTCGAGAAGTACAAGGTCGCAGCCGTTCTTTTCCAAGAAACGCAGTCCTTCCTCGCCGTCGACGCACCTCTGCACGCGATACCCGTGGAGTTCGAGGTGTTCCTGCACCATGAATCCGAGATTGGCGTCATCCTCGACGAGAAGGATCGTCATCACGCCGTCCCCCGTTCCGATTGAGGTAGAGTGACACGGAAGGTCGTCCCTTTGCCCGGTATGCTTTCGACCGCGACACTCCCGCCATGCGCCTCAGCAACCAGCTTCACATAGCTCAAGCCAAGACCGAATCCCTGATGTTCCTGGTCGGAGTGTGACGGACCCCGATAGTACTTTTCAAACACCCTGTGGAGATGCTCGGGTGCAATTCCGTTGCCATTGTCCGCCACCTCAACAACCCACGTATCCTTCAGTGCAAATGAACGAACATCGATGATTGGCGTTGTCGACGAGTACTTCAGCGCATTGTCGAGAAGATTCAATAGAATATTTTCCAAATGAAGCCGATCGCCGACAATGCGGTCCGGCGATGATTCAGCATGGACGGTGATGCGGCCGCCACGATCTTCCGTGCGGAGCGCGACCGACTTCACGGCGTCGGCGATCAACCGGCGGACGTCGACCATATCTTTGCGTAGGTCGACATTTCCTTCTTCAAGCGCCGCGATTTGAAGGATCTTCTCCACGCGCTGTCGCATCCGCTCGTATTCGTCCCTGATGATCCCTGCATAACGCCGGACTCGCGAACGCGGCCTGCCGGACTGTAAGCGTTCGATCGCTTCAGCGGCGAGCGAGATCGTCGACAGAGGCGTCTTGAATTCGTGCGTCATCGTGTTGATGAAATCTGTCAACCGGATGCCAAGCGCCTTTTGGCGTCGGATCGTTATAAGGGCGGCAGCAAAGCACGCTATGATGATAACGGTAAAGAGCGCACTGGCAGCGAATTCAGGCAGTACAAGCAACATCAGGTGTGAGGATGAGCCGGGGAATCTTACGTGCAGGGTGCGTCGAGGCACAAAGATCTCGCCCGGCAAAAGGAGAACGGAGTATTCGCTCATGCGCACAGCCTCCACTGATGCGCTTGTGCGCTGCATGACCGGAGGCGAAGCGAGTGAAGCGGAAACGGCGAATTCATACGGAAGTTCGATTCCGTTCGATCGGAACGTTTCGCCAAGCACCGAATCGACGAAGGCTGCGGAGAATCTTTGTTCGAACGGAGGGACCGGCTTATCGGCAAGTCCCGCAAAGACCTTGGTGATCATTCCGTAACGCTGGTCAGGAGTTCCTGAGGAGACGAACCACCGCTCCGGTTTTCCCTCTTCCTTGCGGACAACGCTTGACATACTGTCCGTCGTGAATTGAATATAATATCCCGTTCCCGTCGTTCGCTGTCGCGGTAACGGCAGAGCATAGTCCCCCCGGTCCCGAAACGTCTGGACGAGTACGGAATCAAGCTTTCCCGTCAGGTCGTACATACGTATCGTCACCTTGTTGGGTTTTTCGAGACGATACCGGAATACGCTGTCTTCCAGCGAGGTCGCGCCATAGGCACCGACGGAATTGCCCGATGACCTCTTCCCATCGGTGGGCACCCAATACCGCACGAAGTCGTCGCGCACCTCGGCATTGACGACCATCAACCGATTCCTGGGCTGACGGCCTGTCTGGGGCGGAAGACTGTCGGCGCCGACGTTGAACAAACCGGTCATCGCGGAGTGTCCCATCAGTCGCTCATTGAGTTGCGCGAACGACGTGAAGACGCCCTGCCGAAAATTCTGCTCCCGGAGCGTGAATGCATCGCGGAGAAGCGAATACTGCACGTAAACCAATCCCGCCAGGCCGACGAGCATGAGGCCGAGAAGAAGCAGTATGGTGCGGGAAGAGAATTTCATGATCGTCAAAGTACGCGGAGGGGTTGTGAAATGCCAGACCTTTAACATTCGTTAACAGTCGATAACACTGTTTAACGTGCGTCCCTGCATCATTGCCCGTATGTTATTCGTCAATGTCAACGTCACAATTCCTGGAGAGACTTGTTATGCGCGTCCTACACACATCCTTCCTCTTTCTCATTGTTCTTTCCGCTGTCGCGGCCGCCCGTCAAGACCAACAGCCCGGTGTGCGCAGGATGCAATTCAACTCCGACAACGCATTCTTGTTGAATGAAGTCGGAGCGGTCATCACAGAAGAACAAGGCGTTCTGAAGGTCATAATGGTCGGACCAAAGGAGCGGCGGACGAAGGGCTCGGAAGACGCCGACCTCTTTCGCGGCGACGAGGTGATCATGGTGAACGGGAAGCGCATGAAAGGGATCAATGACCTGCAGGACGCCTATGCAACGACAACCGCAGGAAGCGAATTCAAGATCGGCGTTCGGAGGAATGAGGAAAGGGCCATCGTTACGGTTCTCAAGGCGGATCCCAAAGACCTGCCTCAGAGGCAGTTGATCATGGCGGGAGGATTGCCGGGGGGCGGCGAAGCGCTTCCCGCGCTTGGACTGATGCTCCGCAACGGCAAAGATTCCGTGATCGTTCATAGGGTCCTGCCCGCAGGACTTGAAGTCGTGCGGAACTCGCTCAAAGAAGGCGATCGCATAACAGCGCTCAACACCACGAAAGTGAATGATGTGAAGTCATTCGTCGACGTCTGGGACGTCATGAAGCAAGGCGATCAGGTGACGTTGACATATCAACGTGACGGAAAAGAACGAAACCTGGAATTCAAGAAACCCCGCCCGATGGGCGGTCCAATGATCATACGACAATGACGACAGTGCGTTTTCGGTTCCGAAACTGGTTGATCCTCCTCCTGTGCACTCTGACATGTGCTTCCGGCATTTCCGTCGCACAGGTCAATTACAACCAAAGGGACGATAAATACCGATTGCTCGGACTCAAACGGGCAAAAGAAGCGTTCGAGGTTGCCAAGCGTGATTACGAACGGCAGAACGGGCTCTTTGGCAAGGGGCTCATTTCTCAGATCGAGCTGGATAGGTCGCACAATGTGTACTCCGATGCCGAGGTCAATTACCAGCAGTCTCTCCTGGCGGTACTCTTCGAGATGCAATTCGTTACCGTTCACGGCGCCGTCAAGTATCAATCGCCGGACGGATCAAAATGGGTGCGGCTGACCCTCGCCAATACGTCCGGCGGGGGAGAGGAATTTCAAAAACTCCTGGGGATCGAGGACAGACTCTTCCGCTCGCTTCAACCGGATGTGATCAGTTACGTGTATGTCTCCCTGGCGAATCAGGAAGGAGCTGTGATCAGCCAGCCGTATGAGGCTAAAGTCGAACGCCTCCGCTTCGGATCGCCCAAGGAACTCAGGTTTCAGTTGCTCCAGGACCTGGACGCGGTCAGCGTCAACCTCATCTACGGAAACGGAACGACGCGGTCGATGAAGATCTTTCTTCAGAAAGACAAATCGGCCAACAAGGTCCTCGTTCAGTCCCAGCAGTTTTCACAGGAAGGTGAGCTCGGAACCTCAGCGACATACGACCTTACTCTCGAACTCTTCAGCGCCGCGAACAGTACGTTCAGTCTCGAAGTGATAAACCTTCCTCAACAGATCAACAGACTTTTCCGGGATGTGGCGAGCAACGCCCGGTTGAGCCAGTTCAAGTTCACGGAAGCGTCAAACAGCCGACGTGCCGCTCTTGAGGTCACGCTTCCCGACCGGCCCACGGAAGCCGTTCCCATGGACTCCGCGATCGCATTCTATGTGCTCGTTGTACCGACAGATCGGAGCGGAGAGATCTTGTCGAAAGTCAATACGCGTTGGGCGCTGGCCGATATCGAGCGCCTGGAAGTCGGATACGTGAGACTCGAACTCGTTCCCCGGGGCAAAGGAAGGCTCATTGTCAAAGCCCCACAGCTCTATCACACGGTGCGGCCGGGAGAATCCGTCGAAGCGACAATCGACATCCTGAATGAAGGAACGCGGCGATTGGACAATGTTCAGGTGAAGGTCGACGCGCCGTTGTTATGGGGAAAGGACGTGGTCCCGACGATCATTCCGTCGATCGACATCGGAGAAGAAAAACGCGTGACGATACGTGCGACCCCGTCGGACGACGCATCCGTCGGAAGGTATGAGCTTCGTCTCAGGACAAGTGCTTTGTCGGACAATGAACCCGTGAATGCAGAGGACAAGACCCTCACCGTGGAGATCGCAGCAGAGACGAATGTGTGGGGAACCGCGCTGCTCGTTGTGGTCATCCTTGGACTGGTTGGAGGAATGGTGATATTCGGTATCAGGCTCTCAAAACGTTGAATGGCTCGATGAAAAGAATCACCACGAAGTTCACCAAGTGAGATAGAAATGAGTTCCTTATTCGTGGCTCTCGAGTAGAAAATGTACTCACTAAGGACACTGAGAAATAATTGGTTCACACCCTTCTTGGTGTTCTTAGTGGTCCAAACATCTTTCATCAAGCTCTTCAAGTACCAATTTTCCCTTCGTGTCCTTCGTGGGAAAATCTTCTAACCATGCTATACAACAGGAGGCACAATGAACGCAACGCAACCTGCACCGATGCTCGAAGCCCGCGGCCTTGTCAAGCGGTATGAGGACGGCGTGCTTGCACTCGACCTCGTTTCCTTTGCCGTTCGGGCAGGGGAAATCTATGCCATGCTCGGGGCGAATGGAGCCGGCAAGACGACGACAATCAACATCTTCCTGAATTTCGTCGAACCGACAGAAGGTGAGGCACTCGTAGACGGCATCGTGACGCACAAAGACCCGCTCGCCGCAAAGGAGCGCCTGGCGTATGTGTCTGAGAACGTCATGCTCTATCCGAACTTCACGGCCATCCAAAACCTCGAGTTCTTCGCGCGACTGGCAGGAAAGACGGAGGTGACACGGGATGAATGCCGCGATGTTCTGCGACGAGTCGGTTTGCAGGATGATGCGCATGCAAAGCGGTTGAAGGGATTTTCCAAAGGGATGCGCCAAAAATGCGGGATCGCAATCGCTATCCTCAAAGATGCTCCGGCAATTCTCCTGGACGAGCCGACGTCGGGCCTCGACCCGAAGGCGGGATTCGAATTCCTCAATCTGCTCGCAATACTCCGATCCGAGGGAAAGGCGATCCTGATGTCAACACACGACATCTTCCGGGCAAAGGAGATCGCCGACACGGTCGGCATCATGAGTGCCGGGCGGCTCGCGCTGCAGCGGCCTGCGAGCGAACTTGCGGGTCAGGACCTCGAGCAATTATACCTGCAGCACATGGCGGGGCATGTGGAGAGGGCTGCCTAGCGCGATATCCGTGAAGAAATACAGAATCGCCCAGTACCAATAGGAAATTGAAAAAAGCAAACGACAAATTTCAGTTTGTATCCGGAACGAACTTGCGAGGTAAACTATCCATGCTCACACTCATCATTGAAAAAGAAATCCGCGATCTCGTCAGCACGGCTCGGTTTGCCGTCACGTTTGGCATTTGTTCCTTGCTGATACTGCTTACGTTCTACGTCGGCGCGCGGACATACGCGCTTCAGACAGAGCAGTACGAAGCGGCGCGGAAAGAGCAGCTTCGCCAGTTGGAAGGAGTCACGGATTGGTCGAGCGTGCGATCGGCGAGGGTTTTCCTGCCTCCACAGCCGCTCGCCGCCCTCGTCACGGGCATCTCCAACGACATCGGACGAAATGCTGAAGTGCGCGGCCGCGGCGAAGCGAACCCCCAGGACAGTCGTTATGCGGAGGACCCGATCTATGCCGTGTTCCGGTTCCTCGACCTGGACTTTCTCTTTCAGATCCTCCTCTCCCTTTTTGCGATCTTGTTCGGGTACGACGCCGTGTGCGGGGAGAAGGAGAGGGGAACTCTGCGGTTGACGTTCGCACAGGCTGTACCGCGATCGACGTATATTCTAGGAAAACTGGTCGGTTCGTTCGTTGCGCTGGGGATTCCCCTGATTGTGCCGTTGCTGATCGGGTGCGCTATTCTGCCGATGTTGGGCGTTCCGCTTTCCGCGGAGGAATGGCTGAGACTTGCCTTCATTGTCGCCTCAGGCCTGCTGTTTTTTGGAGTCTTCCTGAACTGCTCGATCCTGGTATCGGCGCTGACACACAGGTCGTCCAATGCTTTCCTTGCAATGTTGGTCGTATGGATCATGGCCATTATCGTTGTTCCCCGCACCGCGGTCGTGATCGCAGGTCGTGCAGTCGATGTCCCGACTGTCGATGAATTGGCCTCAAAAAAATCACGGTACAGCGCCCAGTTGTTCGCAGAAGACCGGATGGCGATGGGAAAATTCGTTCCGTCGAACCCCACAGGGCCGCAGGTCATGCAGGAGTTCAACAAGTTCATGTCAAAGATCGCGGATGAGCGACAGAAGAAAATGGATGAGTTCAGCTCCAGGCTGAATGAAGAGAGGGTCAATATGCAGCGCATCCAGGAGGATCTGGCATTTGGTATCGCCCGCATATCGCCTGTGGCGTCTTTGTCGCTGGGGCTTGCGGATCTGGCTAATTCCGGCCTCGACCTGAAAGAGGAATTTCAGTCTTCCATCCAGAGGTATCAAAGATCGTATGGGGAATTCATGGTCAAGAAGACGGGCATGAATCCCGGCGGCGGCATGATCATGCGCATCACCGACGATAGCGACCGGGAAAAACCGAAGCCGATCGACCCCTCTGAGCTTCCCGTCTTCGTCTTTCAGCCGGAGACGCTCTCCGCTTCGCTGGCATCCGCACTGCCCGACTTGGGACTTCTGGCGGCATTGGCAACCGTACTCTTCCTTGCTGCAACCATGGCATTTCTTCGCTACGACGTGAGGTGAACGATGATAACGAACATGATCGGCGTGATCATTCGCAAAGAACTTCGGGCGGCGCTCGTCAGTCCAAAATTTGTTGCCAGCTTCGGCGTCTGCGCGCTTCTGATGTTGCTCAGCACGTTCGTCGGCATCAGGGAATTTCAGGCGTCGCGCGAGCAGTATGAAGCCGCACAGCGGCTCAACGAGCAGGAAATGCGCGAGCAGACGGCATGGGGGAGGCTCGGCACACGCGTTTTCCGGGCCCCCGACCCTCTGCAGATCTTTGCCTCCGGTCTGCAGAACGACATCGGCCGCTGGTCGAGCGTTGACGCGTTCAATCCGGTCAAGCTCAAGAATAGCGTCTACAGCGACGACCCTGTCTTTGCCGTCTTCCGATTCATCGACCTGGCATTCATTGTCCAGATCGTCCTGACGCTGATGGCGCTCGTCTACACGTATGATGCAGTGAATGGAGAACGCGAAAGCGGGACCCTGCAGCTGACCTTCGCCAATCCCGTCCCGCGCCATGTCTACATCCTGGGAAAAGCCGTCGGGGCATGGCTCGCACTTATCGTGCCTCTCTTCGTACCGCTGCTCATGTCGCTCGGTCTGCTATCGGTGTTCGATATTCTATTGAGCGCAGAGCACTGGTTGCGGATCGCCATCATGATGGGAGCATCTCTTGCCCTCGTCAGCGTCTTCATCATGTCGGGGGTGCTTGTCTCCGCATTGACATCCCGATCGAGCGTTTCGTTTCTTGTGTGCCTTGTTGGCTGGGTGGTGACGGCGTTGCTCATCCCCCGGGCCGGCATGATGACTGCCGGCTACCTCGTTGCCGTTCCGACGGCGGCGGAAACGGACAGCCGGTTGGACGGATTTTCCAAGGAACGATGGAACGTCCATATGAAAGAGTTGGGGGAACGATGGCGTGCAAGGAATGAACAGTTGACAGGCAAAACGGAAGAGGAACGCCGCGCCGAACGGGAAGCGAAGGAGTGGGATTGGATGGAGGAGGACGATCGATCCCGAAAACAAGTGCAACGGGACATTGACGAGTATGCCACGCGGCTCCGCGAAGATGTGCGTAACCGGAAATTGGAACAGGAACGACTCGGGTTCACGCTGGCCCGGTTCTCGCCCGTGGCCGCCTTTCAGCTTGCGCTCATGAATCTTGCCGGCACAGACATGGGAATGAAGGCCCGGTTTGAGGACGCATTGACGGAATACCGAAAGACGTTCAATACGTACCGCGATGCGAAGGTGAAAGAGTCAGGCACCTTTGGAGGTATTCGCATTTCGTTCGATTCTCAGCGCGGCATGAAGATCGAACAAGGTCGGGAGGAGACACTGGACTTGGCGGAGATGCCAAGATTCAGCGACCCGCGAGTTCCGTTGAGAGATGCATTCTCAGCGGCACTTGTTGATATCGGTTTGCTGGTAGGCGCGGCTCTTCTGGCATGTGCCGCTGCTGTCGCCGCGTTTCTCAGGTATGATGTGCGCTGAATGCAGGGCAGTTCCGGTATCGCCGCGGTGATCCGGAATCCGTTGAAACTCGGGCCAACTTTCGATACTTTGCAGTGCTATGCAACGTTGGTCCTCGATTGTTCTCACTCTCCTTTTGATTGCATCGGCGGTCTTCGCTCAGGGGACCGTTACGACGTCCGGTCCGGGACGTCCTTCCTCTATTATAGTCCCTGAACTCAGCGGCGAGAAGGCCCGTTTCGTCAATCTTGTGCGACATTCGCCGGTCAGACGCCCGCGCGTCGGACTCGTCCTCAGCGGCGGCGGGGCGCGAGGCATCGCATCCATCGGCGTCTTCCGCGCCCTTGAACGGCACGCCATCACTCCCGATCTGGTCGTCGGTACAAGCATCGGCAGCATCGTCGGCGGCCTGTTCGCGACCGGGTACACCACGGCCAATCTTGAAAAATTGGCCCTCGAGACCGATTGGGCCGAGGTTCTCAACTACAACGATGACGCTCGCCGCCGGGACATGTTCCTCGATCAAAAGCTCGCGGATGATCGCAGCCTCCTCGTCCTTCGTTTCGACGGCTTCGTGCCGATTATTCCTGCCGCATTCTCCACGGGCCAGCGTCTTACGAATTTTCTAAACCTTCTGGTCCTCCAGGGGACATACCACCCGAAGACGAATTTTGACGACCTGCGCGTCCCGTTCCGCGCAATGACGACCGATCTGATCTCGGGAAAGCCGTACATTTTCAAGGATGGCGACCTGTCGCAGGCCCTGCGGGCGAGTGTTGCCGTGCCTCTGCTGTTCAGCCCTGTGCGTCTGGGCGACAAGGAACTCATGGACGGCGGCCTGCTCTCGAACATGCCGGTCGACGTCGCCCGGAGTGAAGGCATGGACATCGTTGTCGTTGTCGATGTAACGAGTCCGCTGAGGCCGGATTCCCTGGTGAATGCACCGTGGGAGGTGGGGGAACAGATCATGGGGATTATGATGCAGGCGGCCAATCGCGAGGCGCTACGCCAAGCCGACATTGTCATTACTCCGGAACTTGGCGGACATCTTTCATCCGAATTCTCCGGACTCGAATCGTTGATCGATGCGGGGGATGCAGCAACGGAGAAGGTCCTCGCCAAGTTCGATTCTCTGTTCGAATCGCGCAGCGCTGCAATGTTCCGGGCGCACTCCGGGGCTGCCCACCCGCAGTGCACGATCGTCTACGACACGACGGTGTTTCAGACGCCGCATCGCACGGCCCTGGACGCGTTGACGCACCGCGACACGGTTGAAGATTGCGACCTTCGGCGCGTCGTCACAGGGCTGTACGGTTCCGGCGATTTCGAAAGCGTGGCAGCCGAGATTTGGCCGCAAGTGGACGGCGACAGGATTGTGATGAGGGGCGTCCGTCATCCGGTCGTTCGCGGAGTGGATTTCGAGGGCGTCCAGGAGGTTTCCGTCGATTCGCTGCTGGAGATCGCATCGCCGATTCTTGGCCGTCCGATGAATGCCCAAACCGTGACCGGTGTGTTCGAGAACATTCTGGCGAAATATCGTGAGGCGGGACTTTCCCTCGCAGAGATTCGTTCCGTGAGCTTCGATTCACTCGGCGGACGTGCTCGCATAGTGATCGATGAAGGCATTATCAACCTTATGACGATCCGCGGCACGAAAAAGACAAAGGACTATGTGCTCTGGAGGGAGTTGCCGTTCAAGGCGGGTGACGTCTTTCGCGTGGCGAAGGTCGCCGAAGGCCTGTCCAATCTTGCAAGCACAAACCTTTTTGAACAGGCGTCGATCACCGTTGAGCGGGAAGGGGAAGAGGACCGCCGTCGCGTCATTGTCATCAACGCACGCGAGCGATATACCGAACTGATCCGTCTCGGCCTCTACGTAAATAATGAACGTGGCATCCAGCCCTCGGTCGACATGCGCGACGAGAATTTCCTTGGCATCGGCGCCGAGCTTGGTCTTCGCGCATTTGGCGGTACGCGGAACGAGAGCTACATAGCGGAATTCAAGGCAGTTCGCATCTTCAATTCCTATCTCACCTCAAGTTTACGCGCATACATGATCAGCCGCGACATCAACACGTTCACGGATGCGACGGGTTTGCGTGAGGACCGCTTTAACCGCGTACGGACGGGCGAGATACGCGAGGTCCGTCGCGGCGGATCGTTGAGCTTCGGTACGCAACTGGAACGCCTCGGCAACGTCACAGTCGAAGGACGGCTTGAACGTCATCAGGTATACAACATTTACAACGAGCCCGTCGTCAACCAGTCGTATGACATTTCCTCCATACGGTTTGGCACGAGAGTCGACACCGAGGACCGGTATCCCTTCCCGACCGAAGGAATAGATTTTCAGTTCATGTATGAGACGGCGTTGGTCAAGACTCCTGGGTCGGTCGGGTTTACCAAAATGCTTCTGACGTATGAGACTGTCCGCACGTTCGCGGGATCGCATTCGTTCCGTCCAAAATTCACGCTTGGTCTTGGGGACGAAGCGGTGCCGACGTCCGAACAGTTCACGCTGGGCGGCTGGGAGAGTTTTTTCGGCTACCGCGAGGATAACGCCCGCGGGCGCCAGTTGTTCTCGGCAAGCCTGGAATACCTGTACCGGCTGCCGTTCAAAGTCTATTTCGACGCCTATGCCACTGTCCGGTACGACATCGGCTCGATCTGGCTGCGGCCGGAGGAGATCCGGTTGATCGACCTCAAACACGCCGTGGGTGTGGGGTTGGCGTTCGACACGCCCGTCGGTCCGGCGACGTTCGCGCTGGGGCGGAGTTTCTTCCTCAGAAAAGACCTTCTGGAAAAACCGGTTTCCCTCGGACCGTTGCTGGCATATTTCAGCATTGGATTGAGACTAAATTGAAACTCCTGGCATCGCCGACCTGTGGATACATGGGATGAAAAACCCTTTCCAATCGATGTCGCCCAGGGCGATCCGCGCGACCTATGCCGGCGCCGCGATCGTGGTCCTCATGTTGGGCACAGCCAAATTTTACCAGACGATGTACGTTCGTCCGATCGGTAACGATCAATGCAGGTGGGCGGTGATTGAACGAGGTGAATCGCGGCTTCTGATCACCGACATCGTGCGTGGGGGGCGTGACGGATAGGGTGGGTATTCGGGACGGCGATATACTTTGTCGATGCGCCGGGGTTCGGTCTGGGACTTGAACGGGGGCCGGTGTTCGAAGATGAATCCAAGCGGAGTGCAATTCGGCGAGGAGACGGTGAAACAGCTTGTGAAGACGCAGCGTTCCCGACCGTCTGGACGAAAACGCTGATATTCCATCGTTTCAATATTCCATCATTCCTTTATTCCTACTATTTCCATGACAACAAAAACCCCCGCTTCAACCGCTGATGTTCCGGCGGAATCGCTCGAAAAGATTGCATATGCATCTGTCGCGGACATACCGACGCAAGAGCCGAACGACCGCAACCGGCTTGGTTACTGCGTCTGGTCGTGGTTGAAAGACAAAAGAGGAACGCTGACTGAAGCGATCCGAAATTCAGGCGTTCGCACGACCATGCCGCTCGACAAGGTTGAGCACACCGTGAAGTCGCACCTCGCATCCCGCGGTTTTCGCGTCTGAGTGCCTGCAATGGATCTCGGACTGAAGAACAAGGTAGCAGTGATTTCCGCCGCTTCTCAAGGGCTCGGGAAGGCAAGCGCTCTGGCTCTTGCCGCTGAGGGGGCGCGACTCGTGATATGCTCCCGCTCGAAGGAGCGCATCGAAGCCGCGGCCCACGACATTGAAGTGTCGACGGGTGCAAGGGTCGTTCCGGTGGTTGCGGATGTCGCGCGCCCCGAGGATGTGGAGACGTTTGTAGCAACGGCAAAAAAACAGTTTGGAACCGTCCACGTGCTCGTGAACAACGCCGGTGGACCGCCGGTCGGCGACATCCTGTCGATGCCCGATGACGAATGGAGGAGGGGATTTGAACTGACGCTCATGAGCATGGTACGATTGACCCGCTCTGTGCTTCCCATGATGATCGCCCAGAAATGGGGCCGCGTCATCACGCTGACCTCCCTGACGGCAAAACAACCGATCAACGAGCTGTTGTTGTCGTCAACGTACCGGCCCGGCATCTCAGGATTGACGAAGGTACTCTCCGGCCTTTACGCCCAGCATAATGTCACTGTGAATTCGGTCCTGCCGGGGCATACTGCAACGGCGCGCCAAGTCGACCTGGCCACGTCGAGGGGAGAGAAGATGGGATTGAGCGCAGAGCAGTATTTTGCCAGTGTGGCCAAAGATATCCCCGCCGGACGTCTCGCGCGCCCAGAGGAGATCGGAAATGTGGTGGCTTTCCTTGCGTCGGAAAAGGCGAGCTATATCAACGGCGTAAATCTGCTGGTGGATGGGGGATTTGTGAAGGGAATCAATTAGCAGGATGGGAACAGCGCAAAGTTGGTGAATAGTGAATAGGGGGAGTGCTTAAACACTTTTGCGCTTTTTGTGCTTTTTTGCGGCTCGGATTCTAAGCAAGGCATCGCGTATTTACAGCAACCCATAATCCACACATTCAAATCCCTCCTTTACCTCTCTTCTCGTCTCCGTAAATCTCTTCCCGATCAAGTGTTCATATTCCGGGAAGTACGTATCTCCCTCGAATTCTCCCTCGACGAACGTAAGATACATCCCGTGCGCGATCAAGATGGTCTGCTCAAAGACCTTTCCTCCACCGATCACGAAAAGGAGATCGACTTTTGCGAGTGCTGTCAACGCCCGCGGTAATTCGGCATAGCATTCCACTTCGTTCAGCGGCCGATGCGTCAGTACGACGTTCCGCCGATCAGCTAACGGGGCGCCGATCGATTCAAACGTCGTGCGTCCCATCAACACCGCGTGTCCGACGGTCAATTGCTTAAACCGCTTGAGGTCTTCAGGCAGGTGCCACGGCGTGCGTCCGTGGAGTCCGATGACGCGATTGCGGGCAAGGGCGGCGATGAGGTAGATCTTCAATGCTTGAACGATCCAATCTTGAAAAGATTACCCATGAAGGACACAAAGTCACATTATGATGATAGGGTGGACGTCACGAATTTCATGAACCTTTATTTCTCGGTGGCCCTTCGTACTTCTTGGTGACCCTTCGTGGTCGAATCTTTTTGAACGAGATCTACCTACTGACGCTCAAACACTGAAGATCGCCAAGCTCTCCGGACGCGCGAGCAGAGGTTCGATGGTGTGTTTCAGCCCCAGCTTCGGAAGTTTCGCCAGGAATTCCTTCAGTTCTCCCGACAGCACCGGCTTCCCTTCCTTCACCCTGACCAATTGCTCCGCTGCAAGATAAGCGAGGAGGCCCTTTTCGTCCCCGGAAGCAAGCATACGGACCAGTTCGGTCTCGATGCGTGACAACACGAGTCCGTTGATTCGATAGTCTTTGAAGGCCTGCCATGTGTTCGGCACCCACCGTCCGACGATCTCGTTGCCGATGATGTTGGCGTATTCGCGGATCTCAAACTGCGCATGGGGGTCCATACGAAGCCACAGGAAATGGAGAAGATTGTGCAGGTCCACTTTCCAGTACGATTCGGTGTAGGTGGAGAGCGGAAGGTCCTTCCGAGCTTGTTCACGCGCTACGCCGAGGTTCAGCCGCTCTTCATACACTCGACGCGCATGCTCCTGCAGGTTCTTCTCCTCACCGCTGAGTTTCGCCCCCAGCGTCTCATCCATCCAACCCTCGCTTCCCTGCTTGTTGTCCTTCGACTGCTTTCGCCACTGGTCGGGGGGCGTCCGCTGAGCCGCGTCGATGGCAACGGAATAACGGGTCGAATATTCGTTCACGTTGGCCGTCCGATGTCTGATCCATTGACGCCAGCAATCCATCGGTACGCGCACATGCAGCTTGATCTCGCACATCTCGAACGGAGTCGTGTGCGCATGACGCATCAGGTAGCGGATCAGCGCCCGGTCTTCCCTGAGCTTCTTTGTGCCCGAGCCGTACGACACTCTCGCCGCCTGCACAATGGCGTCGTCCGTTCCCATGTAATCGACGACTCGCACAAACCCGTCGTCGAGAACGCGGAAGTCTTTGCCGAGCACTGCATCCAGGGCTTCACTGCGAAGCCGGTGAAGCGATTCTGCGTTTTGAGTCTGATCCATTCGCTTTTCTTCGTGTCAGTCGCGGAAATTGTTTCAAAGGCCTTTAGAAGCCGTCTCAAGATTATTTGCCACAAAAGGCGCAAAAGTCAAAAAATCACTTCTCGTGCGTTTAGTGCTTTTTTGTAGCTAATTCTTTTTCCCGTTGCTGTTTCTTGAGATGGGTTGTAGTGACTTCGTGACGTTGTGGCCCCTATTGTCCTTTGCCGACATCGACGAACGAGGGGGCAATATCGACGGGAATGTCCGTCAGCCGCGCCAGCACCGCCTGCAGCTCCGGACGAATGACGCCGTACTGTTCGAGCATCGCTTTTGCCCCGATATAGTTGCCTTCCGCCTGCAGTGTCATAATATCGCCCGTCAGCTTCCGGACAGCCGGTTTGATCTTCGCCATGTCGACGCCGAAGACGCCGGACGCGTTGTTGTAGGTGAACGCCCCCTGATCAATCAGGTAATTGAACTGAAGCGCCATTCCTTTTCCGTGAGCCTCGTTGATGCCGAATCGGACGGACCGGAATACGCCGGCAAGGAATGTCGTGTAGAGCGACTGTTCGCTGTTCTTGTCCAGGATCCCTTTGTCAATAAGATGCTGCAGCGCGAAGAGTCCGGCAATATCGGCCTTCGCTTCTTCGAGTGCCGACGACAGTTCTTTCATTTCCTGACGCGCGGTTGTCTTCCGTCCGCTCACCGTGATCTCATGCGGTCCGAGGCCGTGCATCAACTCGTGGGCGAGGATATGCGTGAAGAACTGTTCGAAGGAAAGGTGCGACTGCTGATCGGACGCCAGGGCGGTCTTTGCGATCGGAACGAGAACGTTGTTGAACTTTGCCTCCTGCACGTTGTACAACATCACCCGCTTGCTTCCTTTTTTCATGATGACCCGTTCGTCGTTCGGCAGGTTGAACGCCGCGGTCTGGACTCCGGCCCGCGCTTCGCCGCCGACGAAGACCTCGTCCACCACTCTGATAGGCGCGGATCCTCCGAGTTTGGGGTTGCGGTATTTCGGGTCGATCGGAAGGTTGTTTTCGATATCCTGCAAATAGCCGCCGAATTTCGTCAGCTTGTTCGTCTCTTCATCATTCCGGACGGTGATGTAGGCTTCAAAAGCAGCCTTATAATTGAAGAGTTCGTCCATGTAGACCTCGTACGGTCCGATGGTGGGCTCCACGGGGGCGTCGATGTCCATCCATGCCACATCGCTGTCGTAGTAGTCGTTCGAAAGGAATGCAGCTGCGCGTTTCTCCAGAAACGACTTGAGCGACGCATTGTTCGTCGCGGACGCGGCTTCGCGGAGCAGGCGGGAAGCCGGTTCCAGCCATTCACGGTATTCCTCGTTGAACGGGACGGGCCGAAGCGTTCCATCTTCATTACGACGGACGACGCTGAAATATCCGCGTGCCTCGTCTTGCTTGGCTTTCGGAAGCGTTGCCGTCCAACGTTCAAATTCATCCTTCGTGATGTCTTCGGGATAGTGGTTGGCCCCTTCCGGACGGTCCGGCATGCCGTCGACGAACGGCTCTTGGTGGTCGAGCTCCGACCAGGGTCCCATATTCAGTTCGAAGAGCCGAAGGCGAAAGGCACCGACTTCGCTCTTGTCTCCGCGCAATGTTTCCAGCGTTGCGACATTCCCGCTCCACACCTGACGCAGGTAGATGCTGTCCATGTACCGGGCTGCCTCGACAAGCTTGGCGATCGCGGTCCGGTCTCCAGGCGTCAGTCGGGATAGGTCGGTGGAGAGCGTGACGGGAGCGAATCGGGCGATCTTGACCTTGAGCGAGTCGGCTGTTGTCTGATTCATGTCGGGTTTCGAACAAGATGCGAGAAAAATGATCGTGCAGGCGATGACAAGCGGTTTCATATCGACACCTTTCATTGGAAAGCTCTGGGAGGGAAAAGATTCCCACGAATCTTCCCGCCCGCAACTCTACAGGAGGTTGAGTAGGCGGGCAGGCACGAATCTACGCGAATTTTGCGTTATTTAACATGGAATCTGAACTTCATGTCAAATTCATCGCTCCGCAATCCTCTCGGCATTCCTTTCGGAAATTGCCAAAATGGTCACCTGTGGATTGACACCCAGAGAACTTGGCATGACGCTGCCGTCGACCACGAAGATTCCCGGCGCGCCGTGTACTTCACCGCGAGAACTGACGACAGATGTCCTCGCGTCCTCTCCCATGCGGCACGTACCCAGAGGGTGAGCGCTGTAGAGCGAAAGATCATTCGTGTCCCACTCTGCTTTCCCCAGGTCGTTCTCGATGACATCCGGCGATGTGAAGACCGTCGGGCGCGTATGCAGCGTCATGACATTCCTTGCTCCCGCCGCGAAATGTATACGTGCGGCGGCTGCCAAACCCTGTTTCATATACTCGCGGTCGCGGGGACCCCGTTCATACGTGAGTTCGGGACGCCCGTTGTCATTCGACCTCACGCTGCCTTCTGAATCGATCTCTTTGACGAGGACGATCGAAGCGGCGGTGTAGGAAAGTTTCTGCATGATCGACCTGTGCTCACGACCGAATCCCGGAAAGGCGAGTGCTGCGAGCACGGGCCCGACCGGCACCGCCTCGATCCAAAATCCGCCGCTGTCGCCGTTTGCGTTCAAGAACTCGTCGCACATCGCAGATTGCGGGATACCTTTCCACGAGTGCTGTGGCGAGTCATATATGCCGATGACGGCGGAGGTCAGATGGAACGTCAGGTGCTTTCCCAGATGTCCGCTCGCGCCGCCAAGTCCCGACCGCTCGAGGAGAACTGGAGACTGGACGGCGCTTCCGGCAACCACGACGGTCGGGGCCTCGATCGCGAACGTCGTTTTGGGCTTTCGCGTGGAACGTTCGAGTATGTTCCCCGTCACCCGCTTCAGGCCGCCATGGATCTCGATCCTTTCGGCACGCGCATCGGACAGCACGGTGGCGCCAGCGGCTACTGCGTCTGCAATGTACGTAACATCGACAGATTTCTTCGCTCCTGCCGGGCAACCGAACCCGCACACGCCCAGTTGGAGGCATCCGTCGACATTCCTGCCATTCGATGCCGACCGATAGCCGAGTTTTCCGGCCCCCTCGAGGATGATGCGGTTCTGACGGTTGTGTCTGTCGTTCGTCTCCTGATGAATGTTCAGGTATCCCTCCACACGTGCAAAGTAAGGCTCAAGGTCCTTCGCAGAGAGGTCGCGTAAGCCTCGCTCAGTCTTCCAGAAATCCAGGACGAACTCGGGAGTGCGCAGAGAAGTTGTCCAGTTCACGGTTGAACTTCCCCCGACGCACCTGCCCTGCAGGACGGTAACGCCGAGGTCGTCCGTCGCGAGCCCGGCCCGCTGTTGATACAAGTTTGTGAATGCCCACTCTTCCGATTGCTGGAAATCCTGCGGTCCGAAATATCCCCCTTCTTCTACGACGATCACTTTCTTGCCGGCGGCCGAGAGGACCTTTGCCGTTGCTCCTCCGCCGCAGCCGGAACCGATGACGCAGACGTCTGCCGATTCCCGAACGGATTGGGATATGTCTTTTCCCTGAACGATCATGACGGCTCCGCGAATTCGCCGTCGAACCCGCTTCCGGTCCAGGAAGCGGGGAGCGAATAGTACACGCTGAGACTGAGCCTTTTTAGGCCCTGGAATCCCGTTCTGCGGACGGCCAGCGAACTTGTCATCCAGTCGCCCAGATACGAGTCCCGGTCCTCCGGGGTCATATTCAAGAAGGAAGAGAATCGAAAGTCAAAGATGAACGTAAAGAATGCTCCGTTGAGAACGGTCAGAAGATGATGGAATTGCTCCTGGACCTCGTGATCAGTCCCTGCAAGGAACGCATCGGCGCGGAGTGTAATCTCTTCGACCGTCGGACCATCGGCGGGAAGAGGACGGCCGATCATACTTTCCACGATAGCTTGAAGCACTGCGAATTCATGAGCATCGCAAAATGTCAGATGAGGTGACGCGGATGGAATTAATGCGCCCGTACAGCGGGAGAAGAGGCCGCCGACCGACAACATTGCGGCGCCGAAAAGTGTCTGTTTCAGAAAACGCCGCCGCTGGGCATTCGGCACGGTAACCCGGTTGTGAGCAGACTGAACTTTCAAGCGAGGGATCACAATGGAAGATTGCGAGGGAACAGTGCGCGGCCAATATACGCGTTTCTTCTTCTTCGAAAAAGGATGCGAATACTCGCGTTGATTCCTGCGGGAAAAACCGCGATACTCACGGCGTCCTTTCATGCGCAGACGAACCGTCTACCTCATATTGGCCTCATCAGCGCTGGTCTGGTCGCTGGGATTTCTGACCGCGCCGATGTTCGCTTCGTCCATCCGACCGGAAGGGGCGGTTTATGCTTTCTACGGACGTGTGTGCCATCAGCTGCCGGACCGGTCTGTGACCTGGTTTGGCGGACCTTGGGCAGTGTGTCACAGATGTTCGGCCATCTATCTTTCGTTCACTGCCGTGCTTCTCTTTTTTCCCGTTGTTCGATCTCTCGATTCGTGGAAGCCGCCTGGTCCCGCTGTGATCGTAGGGCTCCTTCTCCCCATGGCACTCGACGGACTTCTGGACTTTGTAGGGATCCTGGACGCAACGACATCGAGCAGAGTGATCACCGGAATGCTCGCGGGCGTGTGCCTTGGACTCACCGTGCCGCCCCTATTTCTTGAGGCGGTCCAACAATTGACGAAGCGCTGACGAGGAGAAGTTCATGCTAGAAAAACCCAGCAAACAACGGGCGGTTCTCCTGGGGGCCGCTATCATCGGCGCTATTTCCGGCATTCCGGGACTCAATCTCATCAATTGCTGTTGTTGTGCCGGCATTATCGTTGGTGGCATGATGAGCGTGTATTTCTATCTTCAAGACTTCCGGGCAGATTCAGCCCCCTTGGAAACGTCGGACGCGCTCGTCGTTGGACTTCTTTCAGGATTGCTGGGCGCCGTCGCCGCAACAGTGCTGACCACGATGTTCTCCTTCGTGCTTGGGCCGTTGGAATCGGAATTGATGGGTAAGTTCTACGAAAAGATGATCGACCGGTTGGTCGACGGCGGCAGCCTGCCGGCCGACTTGGCCGATCAGTTGAGGGATCAAATGGACAAATCCCTGGCCGACGCGGTCACCTTCGGCGGCATCGTTTTGAACCTGTTCCTTTCTATCATATTGTATCCGGTCTTCGGCATGCTCGGAGGACTCATTGGGTATGGGATCTTCAGGAAGAAGTCGACACCTGCTCCTCAGCAGTAGCGTTGTCATAGCCTTTGTTTGTTCGGCCCCCGGTCAATCCGGGACGTCTGATACGAACGCCGTACGAAGGGTGTTGAGCGAACAAGTAGCCGCCTGGAACGCGGGGAGCATCGACGGGTACATGCGTGGCTACTGGGAAAGCGACAGCACGGTGTTTGTGAGCGGCGGTTCACTGATCCGTGGGCACCGCACCGTAAAGGAACGGTATGAGAAGAAGTACGGCAGCCGTTCCCTCATGGGCACATTGTCGTTCGAAGAACTGTCGGTGGGATTTCTGACAGAGTCTGTCGCTCGGGCGTCCGGGATATGGCGGCTCAAACGGGAGAAGGATTCACCCTGGGGTCGGTTTACGTTGATCTTGGAAAAGAAGCCGGAAGGATGGAAGGTGACGTACGATCATACATCCTCAGGCGAGTGATGCCCCGAACAGTCTCAACGATCAAACTCCACTTCGTCACGTTGGTCAAGAATGGCGGGAGAAATAGAAAGGATCGAGGTGAAGATCCAACCGGTTGCGCTTGAAGGTCGGGTTGTTGTTCTTAGGCCGATGGAGGAATCCGATATTGACGGTCTGACATCGGTTGCGCTCGATCCGGACCTGTGGAGATACACAACAACGATCCTTCGGTCGCGCGACGACGTGGCTGAGTATGTGAAGTCCGCGCTCAACGGCTTTCGGTCGGGAACCGTTCTCCCATTCGTAACGACTCTGAAAGATGGAAGGAAGATCATTGGCAGCACGCGATTTGCCAAGATCGATACGGAGCATCGCCGTGCAGAGATTGGGTGGACATGGATCGGCCGTCCCTGGCAGCGATCGGCCGTCAATACCGAAGCAAAATACTTGATGTTGCGGCATGCATTCGAAACATGGAAATGCATGCGCGTGGAACTGAAGACGGGAACGCTGAATCAGCGGTCGCGCAACGCGATCCTCAGAATCGGCGCGAAGGAAGAGGGGATTCTCCGCAAGCACATGATCCTGCACGACGGCCGCATCCGCGACACAGTCTATTTCAGTATTCTTGACAACGAATGGCCGGCTGTCAAGACGAGGCTGGAGAGCATGATAGAGCGGAGGATGGAGTAAAAGATGGAGGCTAGGATCAACCTCGCGCAACTATCTTTAACGGAGGTTTACCCAATCCGCAACCTGCCTGCCTCACTGACGTTCATTCGGCGGGCAGGTCGACAATTTTACCCCGAGCGAGTCCGCCGTCCCTCGACTCACTTCGTTCGCTCGGGATGGTGAGCGAGCCGAAGGCGAGTCGAACCAAAGGCGGACGAGTCGAGCCCTTCGACTTCACTCAGGGCTTGAGCCTGAGTTTATCGAAGGGTCGAGGGGCCGAAATCCGCAATTGCTCTGTATCTACTTCCTCAACCTGATCCTAAACGTCGTTCCCATGCCCGGCCGGCTCTCTTTCACGTAAAGCCGACCACGGTGGTAGGACTCAATGATTCGCTTCGCAAGGCTTAAGCCAAGCCCCCATCCGCGTTTCTTTGTAGAGAATCCCGGCCGGAACACATCTTTTCTGTGTTTGGGGTCGATGCCCTTCCCCGTGTCTGTCACGTCGATGTCGACGTGGCTATCGCGATCGATCACCGCGTACGTGATCGAACCTGCTTCCGTCTCGATGGCATCGAGGGCATTTTTCGTCAGGTTTTCGATGACCCACTCGAATAATTCCCGGTTCATCCTCACAGTTGGATGTATGTCGGACGTGAGTGACAGAGACACTTTCTTGCCCGTGTGCGGAATGCGGCGCTGAAAATATTGGATGACATGGAAAATGACATCTGCCACATCTTCATTGCGCACATCGGGCTTGGAACCGATCTTTGAAAATCGCTCCGCGATCTTCTGCAGCCGAAGGAGGTCGTTTTCGATCTCATGGAGCGTCTCGGTTGCTTTACGATCCGCGGACGACTGCTCTCGCAGCAATTCCATCCAGCCGAGCAGGCTGGAAATGGGCGTGCCGAGTTGGTGCGCCGTTTCACGGGCCATGCCGACCCAAATGTTGCTCTGTTCGCTCCGTTTGATATAGCTGAAACTGATGTAGCCGATAAGAATGAACACGGCAACGACGGTCAATTCGACGAAGGGGAGGCGTCGCAGCTGCGTGATGAGGGGCGATTCTCCGTAATGGACGAAGCTGAGGATGATCGAGTCCTGGTAAGAGACGATGATTGGCCTGTGGATCATGTCCATGTCCGCGATCAATCCGTGCAGATATTCCGTTCGGTTTGCCTCCTCCATTGACGAGTCGATCGGCACGTTCCGCGTGTTCTTGATCTCCATACCTGACGGGTCGGTCTCGATCATCGGGAAGTCGATCGCGTTGACCACCTCGCCGAACACGAAACTGTAGTCTCCTTCACCGACCTTTGCATTCGCGATGTATTCAAGCGATTTGGCGTACATACCGGCAACTTGCTGCTCGCGTGCATGCAGCCGTTCAACGATGTCGTACGTGTACCAGAGAATGCCGGCGATGATCAGGAAAGCGAAGATCAGCAGGATGATCTTGATCCTGCCGGACGTGGAAATCGTGCCGCCGATGGAGGAGCGGTCCATGGAGATCATCCTCGTGGGACGGCGAGCGTTTGGTCGCGGCGCGCGCCGACAGAGACCATCCATACGTTCGTGTGTAACAGCCGTTCGACGGCTCGAACATAGGCTTGCGCGCGCGGCGGAAGGTCCCGAAATCTGCGGACATCAGACGTCTTTTCCTTCCAGCCGCGGAATGACTTATAGACCGGCTTTGCTTTCTCGAGTGTTTGAACGTCGGTCGGGAAACGTGAAACCATGGTTCCAGCGATTACATATCCGGTGCACACGCGGATCTCGTCGAAGTCGTCGAGGACGTCGAGTTTTGTGATGGCGAGTCGCTGGATGCCGTTGACGCGGATAGAATAGGAGAGGCTCGCCAGATCGAGCCATCCGCATCGGCGTGGCCGTCCCGTGGTCGATCCAAATTCGCCGCCGACAGTTCGCAGCCGGTCCCCGGTTGTGTCCAGCAGTTCGGTCGGGAACGGGCCGTTGCCCACCCGGGTGGAATAGGCTTTTACTACACCGACAATGGAATTCACTGCCGTCGGGGGAATCCCCAATCCGGTGCAGGCGCCGCCGCTGGTGGGGTTGGACGACGTCACGTAAGGATATGTGCCGTGATCGACGTCCAGGAGGGCACCCTGGGCTCCTTCGGCGAGCACTCGTTTCTTTTTGGCAAGCGCACGATGCAGATAGTCGACCGTATCCGTCACGTAGCCGTCGATCGAGCGGTCGAATTCCTGATATTCGGCGACGATGCGTTCGACATCGAGTTCCTTCGAATCGTACATCTTCTTGAGCAATTCGTTGGTGTGCTCGAGGTTTCGTTTCAGCTTGCGGCACAGAACGTCGCGATCGAGCAGGTCGACGACGCGGATCCCCGTACGGGTATATTTGTCGATATACGAAGGACCGATCCCGCGGCCCGTGGTGCCGATCTTTTGGTCACCCTTCTCATGGATGGCATCGAGCATCTTGTGATACGGCATGATCAGGTGGGCGTTATGGCTGATCAACAGCCTTCCTTCAACGGAGACTCCGGCGTCGCGAAGCTTGTGGATCTCGTCCATCAGCGCTACCGGGTCCAGGACCACACCGTTGCCGATCACGCACACGGCATGGCGATGAAATATGCCGGAGGGGATCAGGTGGAGAATGAATTGTTGAGGCGTCTTTCCGCCGACGGGCGGTAGGATAACGGTGTGGCCTGCGTTGGCGCCTCCCTGATACCTGGCGACAATGTCCACATTTTCGCTGAGATGATCGACGATTTTTCCCTTGCCTTCGTCGCCCCATTGGGCGCCGACGATGATCTGGACGGGCATGCGTTGACTGGTGGAGGAAGTGTTGAAGGATGAATGGGTGAGAAGAACGGAATGCAGAGTACCCAAAAAATGCGGGAAAGTAAAGGGAACTTCCAAGGGACAATTTCCAATTGCCAAAAAGAAACCGTCAATAACCAACGAGTAATTTCCAACTGACAACTGTCAAGGGTCAATGTCTCCTTTGCCTTTCAAGGGCATGGAAGGTATATTGACGCGCACACTTCTGAAGAATGCGCTTTGGATAAATTCGTCATTAACGGAGGTCAAAGACTCAGCGGTACTGTTCGGATCAGCGGCGCGAAAAATGCCTCGCTGGCGCTCATGCCTGCTGCACTGCTTGCTCCCGGGACTTTCACGCTTGCGAACACGCCCCGACTGCGCGATGTCACGACGATGTCGCGGCTGCTTGAGTCCATGGGACTTGTGATCACGAGGTCGGACCACACGCTCTCGATCGATTCCACCCGCGTCTCGCATCATGAAGCACCCTACGAGCACGTGAAGAAGATGCGTGCGTCCATTTATGTGCTCGGACCGCTCATCGGGCGCTTTGGACAGGCCCGAGTATCGCTTCCCGGCGGATGCGCATGGGGACCGCGGCCGGTGAACCTTCATATCGAGGGTCTCAGAAAGCTCGGAGCGGAGATTGAGCTCGAGGGAGGATACATTATCGCGAAGGCGAAGCGGCTCCGGGGAGCACGGATCCTGTTTGACGTGTCCAGTGTCGGCGCGACCGGCAACATCCTCATGGCGGCCGTGCTCGCGAAGGGGCAAACGATCATTGAGAATGCTGCGATGGAGCCGGAAATAGTGAACCTTGCCGAGCTTCTCGTGGCCATGGGCGCGAAGATTCAGGGAATAGGGACCGGATGTCTGGAGGTCGAAGGGGTCGACGATCTGCACCCGGCAAGCACGGTTACGATACCCGACCGCATCGAGGCCGGCACTTTTCTTGTTGCAGCGGCACTCATCGGCGACCGAAAGCAGAAAGTTCGCGTTGAACATGTCAATCCGAAACACATCGGTTCGATCATCGTGAAACTGGGGGATGCCGGGGCGCATGTCACGACAGGACCCGACTGGGTCGAGGTCATTGCTCCCGACCGGCCACAGTCGATCAACGCGACGACGGCCATCTACCCTGGTTTCCCGACCGACATGCAAGCGCAGTGGATCGCGCTCATGAGCGTTGCCGGCGGAACGAGCATCGTAACGGACACGATCTACTTCGACCGTTTCATGCATGTTCCGGAATTGATACGGCTTGGCGCACATATCACCGTCAAGGAGAACATAGCGACCGTTGTCGGTGTGGACCGGCTGATGGGGGCGAAGGTGATGTCGACCGATCTACGTGCGAGTGCGTCTCTCATTCTGGCGGGCCTGGCGGCAGAGGGAACGACCGAAGTACTCAGGGTGTACCACCTCGACCGCGGATATGAGACAATCGAAAAGAAGCTGCAGGGTCTAGGGGCGGATATAAGGAGGGAGGCAGGGGAGGAGTTTTAGGCGTTCATACATTCCCGGGATCTTAAGATCCCCGGGATCTTTCTATGTACACAGAGTACTATATAGAGCAGTAAAATCCGAAAAAGACGCAACTCTTCTCCCTTGTGGAACCTCCACCTTTCTTATTCCAGCGCTCCACGCGCGTTTCGCTCCTTATCCTCACGTTGCAGTCCCTTGTATTCACCCGCATTCCCCTCCTCAACTATCTCGGCTTCGAATTCTCCGCCGCAACTGCACCTCTGTTGACTCTGCTCACCGGATTGGCCGTCATTCGGATCGCTAGCGAATCCAAAAGTGCGCCGGATAACTCGTTCGCCCAGTCTGCCAAATATTTCCTCAAGGCCTCGATCTTCGTTGTTCCGCCGTTTGTGATAGCCGCGACGAATGCCATGATCGTTCGCAATTGCTCATTTCCCGAAGGCTTGCTGTACTACATCGTCGTCGTCCTTCCCGCGTTAGCGTTCGCTGTCGGCCTGGCATTGCTCTCTCTGTCTGCGAGTCGGTCCTTTCCACGCACATTGTTTGTCCTTCTGTGGACAGCTGTTCTTCTTCATGTCCCGGTCGTAACTTTCGCCGGAGCTCAGATCTTTGCCTTCAACCCCATCATCGGTGCCTTTCCCGGCCTCACGTACGACGAAACGCTCACAATTCTTCCCAAGCTCGCGTTGTATCGCATTTCTACACTCGTCACAACGGCGCTTTTGATCAGCGCAGCACATATGATCGAAGAACGCCGAAGAAGGCCCGGACTTCGATTGCTGCGCTCGCGTAAAGCCTTGGCAGTTGGCATATGGACGTTGGCAGTGAGCGCAGTGCTGTGGCAAAGCGAAAGGCTTGGTTTCAGCAGCTCGCTCAACCACATTCGCGAAACGCTTGGTGGAGTCCGTGAGACGGAACATTTCACTGTACTTTATCCTCGGCAGGCGTTGACGGATGCGCAGGCAGACAGGCTTGCGAGTCTCCACGAATTCTATTACGAGCGCATCTGCAAGACGCTTCGTGTTGCGCCCGCCGGCCGCATCACGAGCTCCTTCTATGAGTCTCCCGAACAGAAATCGACCCTCGTCGGTGGGGGGAGGACGGACTTCGCAAAACCGTGGCTCTGGCAATTGCACCTGAACCTGGGGAGCGCAAGCCAGTCGTTGAAGCATGAGCTCACCCACGTCCTGGCCGCCGAATTCGGATTTCCCCTTGTGCGCATCGGGATGAACTCCGGATTGATCGAAGGCCTCGCGGTAGCCGTTGAGCGTGAAAGCAATGGCGAGACGCTTCACCGCGCGGCCGCTCAGATCGTTGCTGCCGGAATACAACCAAACCTGGAAAACGTCTTTTCCACGTTCGGCTTCTTTCGATCGCACTCGGCAGTCTCCTACACGCTTGCCGGATCGTTCTGCCGCTACCTTATAGAAGAGTACGGCGTCAGTCGATTCAAAGTCCTGTATGGGTCGGGAAGCTTCCTGGAGGCTTACCGACGTCCGCTTCAATCGCTCCTCCCCGACTGGGAACGACGGTTCCGCTCGGTGAAGCTCAGTCAGTCGGACACTATCAAGGCGCTCTATTTTTATGATCGACCGCCCATCTTCACGCGTGAATGCCTCCGGACTATCGGCAATCTGAATGCCGATGCGCGCATGGCACTGGTTGATCGAAGGTACGAAGATGCACGTGCGCTGGCCGAACGCTCGCTTTCCCTCGCACGGTCGACCGAAGCTGTCTTCCTCCAGGTCCAATCCCTCAATCGCCTCGGCCAATATGCCCTCGCGCTGGCCGCAATCGATTCCGCGCGTCGTGATGAACGCATGAAGTCCGCTCTGGTCACTCTCGACCTGTATGCCGGCGATGCGTGGTGGGCATTGGGCGACATTGCCCGGGCTCGAAGTGCTTATGGTTCGCTGCTCACGTATGACCTCTCCGCCGCATGGAACGAGGCCGCGGCGCTGCGACTCACAGTCATCTCGCATTTTGGCCGCGATATTCACGTGCGCAACGCTTTCCTGCTCCCGGCAGCCGATTCCATCCGTCGGTCGGTTTTCGATTCGCTCCTCCAGCGTCGTCCGGATGACATCTTTCGGTATGTGCGCGCTCAATTGTCCCAAAAGGAAGAAGAGTCTGAACGGGCCGTTGAACTGCTCCGCGATCTGCGCGTGTTCCCATACGACGTTCTCAACTATCAGGCTCGGAGAAGGCTCGCCACGGCTCATATTGTGCTTGGCGAATATGAGCGGGCCAAAGGAGCACTCTGGGAGTCGCTCAATTTTACGACACACGAGGTCGAGATCATGAAGGTGGAAGAAGGGATTGAACGGTGTGTCTGGCTGCAACGACACAAGCAGGCGAATGAGCGGTTTTGAAGCGGAGATCTCCATGATCAACCGGTCGCGTTTTGACGATCGTCCGCTCGTTGATTTTCCCTCAATTTCTGGACACATTGAAGCGATTTTTCCCCCAAAAGGAGCCAACCTACCATGTCTTCTATCACTATCAAAGAAGTTCGGGCCCGCGAGATTCTCGATTCACGCGGAAATCCAACCATAGAAGTCGATGTCGAACTTGAAGATGGAACTCTCGGCCGTGCTGCAGTTCCCAGTGGAGCATCTACCGGTGAAAATGAAGCGGTCGAACTAAGGGACGGCGACAAATCACGCTATCAGGGCAAAGGTGTTTTGAAAGCCGTGGAGAATGTCAACGCGACGCTTTCGGAAGAAGTCATCGGGTTCGAAGCGACGGACCAGATCGGCATCGACAAGATGATGATCGAGCTCGACGGCACGCCGAACAAGGGAAAACTGGGGGCGAACGCGATCCTCGGCGTCTCCCTCGCGGTCGCGAAGGCTGCAGCGGCTTCTCTGGGTCAGCCGCTGTATCGATATATCGGCGGAACGAATGCGCGCATTCTTCCGGTACCCATGATGAATATCCTCAACGGCGGCAAACACGCCGACAACAACGTCGATTTTCAGGAATTCATGATCTTTCCGCTCGACGCCCCATCGTTCGCCGAAGGGCTTCGCATGGGCGACGAGGTCTTCCATGCGCTGAAATCGGTGCTCCACAAGAAAGGCTACAACACGGCAGTCGGGGATGAAGGCGGATTCGCCCCGAACCTGAAATCGAATGATGAGGCAGTCGAGGTCATTCTCCAGGCAGTCGAAAAGACCGGGTACAAGGCGGGAGAGCAAGTCTACATCGCGCTCGACCCGGCGGCGAGCGAATTTTACGACACAACGAAGAAGAAATACGTGTTCAGCAAGTCGGACAAGTCCGAAAAATCCTCGGAACAGATGGTGAAGTACTGGGAATCGTGGGTGAAGCAGTATCCGATCGTCTCGATCGAGGACGGGATGTCCGAGAATGACTGGGAGGGGTGGAAACTGTTGACGGACACGCTCGGCAAGAAGATTCAGCTCGTCGGCGACGATGTCTTTGTGACGAACGTCGAATATTTGTCAAAGGGCATTGATATGGGCGTGGCGAACTCCATTCTGATCAAAGTCAATCAGATCGGCACGCTGACTGAAACGCTCGATTGCATTGAAATGGCAAAGCGGGCGAAATACGCGACGGTTCTCAGTCACCGGTCGGGTGAAACGGAAGACACGACAATTGCCGACATCGCCGTGGCGACGAATGCTGCGCAGATCAAAACGGGTTCGGCGAGTCGAACGGATCGCATTGCAAAGTACAATCAGCTGTTGCGGATCGAAGAAGACCTGGGCACGAACGGCTACTACGCGGGGTTGGGGGCGCTTACTGTAAAGTTCTGATCAAAACTTTAGAGGAGGATGCTATGAGGTGGAGAAAGACGTTGGTGTGCTGGGGGGTCGTACTCATGGCCGGTTGTGACAATAACCCAGTCGACCCGGTTGTCGGAAGTTTTTCTTTTCGCGAAGGACAGACGTGGATGTACACGTGGGAGGCGGAACTCTCCGATTCTGCGGGCACCATCCTGAACGCCGAGAGCGATTCATTGGAAGTCCGGGTTGCTTCCATCAATGACGAAGTCTCCGGAATGCAGGGCTTGGTCCGACTGGAAGCCCGGTCGTTCTTTCCCGGAGCCGGCGTGTCAACGGCAGATACCGAGCGGGTGTGGTATCGTGTGACCTCCAGCGAGATGGCAGAAGTCGCCTATCAGCATCCCGCGGTCGTTCCCTTGGTGATCATGTCTGCCTCCGGGCGAAGCGTAAGGGCTCCTCGCCGGAGCTTTTTCGATCCGATAGGGGCGACTGCCGGCGAAAGTGTGGCCGACACGATCATGATCCGTGAAGAACCTCGCCGGGCGCTCAAATTTCCGTTGAAAAAAGGAACAGCGTGGTCGTCGTTCACGAATGTTTCCTGGAGCGATAAAGAGGTTGTCGCCATGGAAGAAATTCGTGCTGTGGGCCAGGTGTTTTCGACTGCGAAGATCAAAACAACGCTCGCATTTGACTCGTCGGGGATCAGGTGGTTCGATTGGGTCGCTGCGAATGGACTCATCAAACGCACCATCGACAGCGACGTCATACTTGCCACGGAAGGCGACCCGGAAGCAACCGGACAGATGGTCCGCCACAGTGAAGTTCTAACGTTGGTGGGAATGAATTGACACCAAGCAAACGAATCTCATCCGACATCCACAATCGAAAATCCGCAATCTCTCATGTCAATCCACTTCGGCACCGACGGTTGGCGCGGCATCATCGCCGCTGACTTCACATTCGACAATGTCGCTCGCGTCGCGCTTGCGACCGCGAATTATTTCCGTCGCCACAAGAAGATCTCCAAAGGGATCGTCGTCGGCTACGACGCCAGATTTCTCTCGAGAGAATTCGCCGAGACCACGGCGGAAGTGCTGGGGAATCGCGGAATCCGCGTCACCATTTCCGACAAGATCTCCTCGACTCCCATGGTGTCTCTTCTGACGAAGAAACTCGGTGCAGCAGGGGGAGTCGTCATCACGGCCAGCCATAATCCGGCGAAATACAACGGATTTAAGATCAAGGGCGACTTTGGAGGTCCGGCACATCCGGAAATGATCTCAAAGGTTGAGAAAGAGCTCAAGAAAGTCGTTCGCACAAATGTCGCTCGAAAGAAGAATCTCGCGCACCTTCTGGAGAAAGGAATTGTCCGGCATCTTGATTTCACGCAAGCGTATGTCGAGGACGTCAAATCGAAGATCGACCTGGAGGCCATCCGAAGGAGCCGCATCAAGATCGCCTACGATGCCATGCACGGCGCTGGACAAGGAGTCATGGAACAGTTCGTTCCCCTGACCGTATCGCTTCGTGGCACGTTCAATCCTTCCTTCGGCGGCTCGCATCCGGAGCCCCTTCCGCAACATTTGAAGGAGCTTTCGCGCGCCATCGTCGAACGTCGCTGCGATATCGGCATCGCCACGGACGGCGATGCGGACCGCATCGGCGCATTCGACGAAACGGGCGCGTTTGTGGATTCGCACCGCATCTTCGCGTTGCTTTTGAAATACTTTGTGGAGACCAAACGGCTGAGGGGTGAAGTGGCGAAGTCGTTCTCCGTCAGTCAGCTCATCAACAAGATGTGCACGAAATACGGGTTGAAACTCCACGAAACACCCATCGGGTTCAAGTATCTTTGCCGTCTCATGACGGAACGCGACATCCTCGTCGCTGCAGAGGAGAGCGGAGGGCTCGGCGTCAAAGGACATCTGCCCGAACGGGACGGCATCTACATCGGTCTGCTGCTCTGCGAGATCATGTCCGTCCGGAAGAAAAAGCTCAGCGAACTTGTTGCCGAGATCATGAACGAATTTGGCTGGCACTATTTCAATCGATACGACGCTCACCTGACGGAACAGGACAAGAAGCGCATTCTCGCGCTCTACACCAAGGGAATGAAAGAGATCGCCGGCATGCCCGTGCGTCGCACAGAGACCACGGACGGGATCAAATTGTTCGTTGATGACGGCTGGGTGCTTGTACGTGCGTCAGGCACTGAACCGCTCATCAGGTTCTATGCAGAAGCCGGCACGGCCGAGGCAGTGGACCGAATGCTCATTGCGGCCCGTTCGGTCTGACAAAGCACACCCATCGACGTGATTCGTCGGATCTTTCCTCTGTACATCCATCTACGTCCTCTTACTTTTTCTGAGTTGAGCCATGCCCTTCCGGACCACTGCGACGATCGTTGCGATCGCGCTTGCAGGTTCATACTGTGTTATTCCCGCCCTTGGCGGACCGAATCCGAAATCAGCCACAGCGGTTCGGACGGCAGTTCGGCCGAGCATCGACGGCGTGCCCAACGAGCCGGTCTGGCAGACCGCCTCGTCGATCGGTGATTTTCTGCAATTCAATCCCTCTGAGGGTGCTCCTGCGACGTATCGGACCGATGTCCGTATTCTCTACGATGACGACGCAATGTATGTCGCCGCGACGATGTTCGACGACGAAGCGAGCCGCATCGTTGCCCGCCTCGCCCGGCGCGACGAAGAAGTTGAGTCGGACGGATTTTCCATACGATTCGACAGCTATCACGATCACCAGACGGCCTACGAATTCACGGTCAATGCTGCCGGCGTGAAGGTCGACATTCTTGAATACGACGACGGCGCCCGCGAGGATGAATCGTGGGATGCCGTCTGGGACGCCGACGTAACCGTTGGCGACGACAGATGGTCGCTCGAAATGCGCATCCCCTTCTCGGTTCTGCGTTTCCCGGATGCCGATGAGCTGGAGTGGGGCATGCAGATCATCCGATGGATCTCAAGAACACAGGAAGAGGACCAATGGACGCTGGTCCGGCGTGCGGAAAGCGGCTGGGTCTCCCGGTTCGGACATCTGCGAGGCATCACGGGAGTCCGTTCCTCTGCGGCTCTTGAAGTACTTCCGTATGCGCTGCTACAATCTTCCACGTTGGCTCCCACAGACGAACGCGCAGTGATCAAGACAACCGGCGTGAATGCAGGTGTTGACTTGAAATTCCGTCCTTTTGGAGGCATCACTGTCGATGCGACGGTCAATCCCGATTTCGGCCAGGTCGAAGCAGACCCGGCTGTTCTCAATCTGTCCACGTTCGAAACCTTCTATCCTGAAAAGCGCCCATTCTTTGTGGAAGGAGTTCAGATTCTTCGCTTCACCACATTCGGCGACGGAACGGGTCCTGGCCTGTTTTATTCCCGTAGGATCGGCCGGTCGTTGACCGTGGACGCTCCCGAGGACGGATACGTTGAAGAAGAACCTCGCTTCGCAAGCATCATTGGCGCCGCAAAGATCTCCGGCAAGACCGCTGGAGGAATGTCGATCGGAGTTCTGGAAGCGGTGACGGGCGAGGAACGGGGTAGAGTTGTCGATGCGAACGGTGTGAGGTCAAATCCTCGCGTGGAGCCGCTCACGAATTTCAGTCTCGTCCGTGTGCGACAGGATTTCAGCGGCAACTCCAATGCGGGCCTCATCCTGACGAGCGTCAACCGCGAAGACCGGACGCCGGCTATGACCGGCGGGCTCGATTGGAATATGCGGTTCCTCGACAATATGTACCGTGTCGATGGATTCTATGGATATTCCAGCACGAGCCTCCGCGGATTCAAGGAAGACGGTGCGGCGGGAAAAATATCTTTGAACAAGGATGGAGGCGTCCATTGGCGATGGTTCGGCGGTCTCGACTTCACGTCCCGACACTACAACATCAATGATATAGGGTTCTTCCGTCGTCCAAATGACTATGGGCTGACGGCCCAGCTCCTGTACCGCGACGATACTGTTGACGACTGGAAGCGTGTATGGACTGCCCGCATCTTCCATCACAAGAGACTGAATTTCGACGGAGCAGAGCTGATCAATTCCATTGAGACCGAATGGTACGTTCGACTCCTCGGTTACTGGGAAGTGAGTCTGTCAGGAAGTGCGGACTTTGGGAAATACGACGACCGGGAAACTCGGGGATTGGGATTGTTCAGAAAGTCCCCCTCAAAAAGAGTCGGCCTCAACGTGGAAACCGACAGGAGGGAAGATGTGGTTGTAGATCTGTCGATCGATTTTGAACGTGATGATCGGAATTTCACTGCATCAAGGTTCGAAGTGGAACTGGAAGTCAAACCGACTTCGGCCCTGACCGTGGAGATCGCACTGGCTCATGAACGGGAGGACAAAAGACTCTCATGGGTGCGGAACGACACCAATTCCGCAATAAGTCCGGACCGATTTTCCATCTTTGCCGAGCGGACGACAAGTTCCTGGGACCTGACCTCGAGAGGATCCTTTGTGTTTACGCGGGACCTTTCGGTGCAATGGTATCTTCAGGCCTTCGTGGCAAAAGGCTGGTTCGCGGACCCGCTCCGCCGCACAGGCGAGAATTCATACATATCATATAGTACGGCGGTGAGTGAATTCACCGACCTTTCATTCAATTCGAATCTCGTCGTCCGATGGGAATATCGACCCGGCAGCGCCCTCTTTCTGGTCTGGTCCCACGCGAGGTCCGGACCGGGCGGTCCGTTCGTCCGGGCGCTCGGAGAGGACATCGGCGACACGTTCCGTCTGATGCCCGATAATGTGTTCCTCATGAAGTTGACGTACTGGATCGGAACGTGAGCGGCTCCGCACCGATAGTGCGCCGTGGAGATGAAGTATTCCTCCGCATCGATGACGCAGCCTTTGAAGGTAAGACAGTTGCGCGGTATGAAGGACTGGTGGTGTTTGTGGAGGGCGCTGTTCCCGGAGATCGTATCAGGGCCAAAATCACGAAGGTGAAAAAGAATCTCGCCGAAGCACGCGTCATCGCAGTGGAGGAAGCGTCCAACGACCGCATTCAACCGGCTTGCATGCACTTTGGTACGTGCGGAGGGTGCCGCTGGCAGCATGTGAAATACGAGGCCCAGACACGTTTCAAACAACAGCATGTTGTCGATTGTCTGCGGCGGTTGGGAAAATTGGACGGGTTTGAAGTCCTTCCGATCATTGGCGCGGATGAACCGTATTGGTACCGGAACAAGATGGAATTCTCATTTGCGGCCAGGGAATGGTCGGAAATTCCCCCGGAGGGAGTCGAACAATCCGACGGCGTCTTCGTCGGCCTGCACGTGCCGCAGCGATACGACAAAGTCCTGGACGTTCATACCTGTCATCTTCAATCCGAAGAATCGAACGCCATTCTGTCGTACACGCGGGGGTTCTCGCGGACCTCCGGATTGCCGGTCTATTCCTCTGACCTGAACGGTGGGTACTGGCGGTTCCTGGTGATCCGTGAAAGCAAGCGGACGGTGGAGAGGATGGTGAACATCGTGACGTTCGAAGACCGTCCAGATGTCATGAAGGCATATGTCGATGGATTGCTTGCGGCTGTTCCTGGAACGACCACGGTCGTCAACACTCTGAACGCAACGCGTTCACAGATAGCATTTGGAAATGAGGAGAAGGTCTACCGGGGCGACGGGATCATTCATGAACGAATGGGCGGATTCACGTTTTCGATCTCCGCACAATCGTTCTTTCAAACCAACACAACTCAGGCAGAGCGGCTGTACGAAACGGCGGCAGGATTTGCGGAGCTGAGAAAGGAAGACACGCTCTATGACCTGTATTCCGGTACGGGGACGATCGCAATCGTGCTTTCGAGCCGTGTCCGACGGGTGATCGGAGTTGAATCGGTCACAAGCTCGGTCAAGGACGCCGAAGCCAATGCGAAACGCAACGGCATCACGAATTGTACGTTCATATCGGGGGACTTACAGGAGAGGTTGAAGCACAGAAGCGAATGGATGGAGGCTGCTCGACCGCGCGTCATCATCGTCGACCCGCCCAGAAGCGGCATGCATCCCGACATCGTGCGATCCCTCGTTGAGGTTGGAGCGGAACGCCTGGTCTATGTCAGTTGTAATCCCGCAACGCAGGCCCGCGATTGTGCGGCGCTTGTCGCGGGCGGATACACACTTGCAAAGATCCGCCCTGTCGACATGTTCCCGCATACCTACCACGTGGAAAACGTTGCACTACTCGTGAAGAATGTGTAACGGGAAGAGTGCGGGAAAGCAAACTGCCGCCCAAACGTTCGCAGCTATTATTCAGTTAATCCGCAATTGACAATCCGAAATCCGCAATCTTCTATAGCACCGTATACGAGATTCCAATAGCCAACGTCTGCTTCACCTGCGTTCTCGGCGTCACTCTGCGTTCGTTGATCAATTGAACGTTAACGATCAGCGTCACAATACGTCCCATCTTTACCGTCAGCGTGTTGTCCCCCCGGACGATGATCTTTTCCGGCGACCGGAATGACGAAAACAGCTCCAGCTTGCCGTTAAACGACATCGTTTCATCGATCTTCCACTTCCCTTCTGTGACCGATTCCATGCCGTCTTCGATCTTTGTCGATTCCTCGTTCGGCGTCGTCGGGTCGTCGGCGAACGCTGTGAACTCGCTCGTTACGATCTCCCTGATGGCATACCCGAGCCGGGTAATAAGCTGCGGCGTGATTTGGTAGCCGAAGCCGAGCGACTGCGTCAGGAAGGCAGGATCGTAGAACTTTGAGATCGCTGTCTTGTTCCCTGCGGCATCATACCGATATCCGGTCGCAAACTGGGTCTTGAGCGTGACGGCCGCGTACGGATTGATGTAGCTGCCCAGCCGATACGTCAGCACGGACTCGAGATCGAGCTTGTCGTCGGTCTTCCGTGTTTCCCTTCCTCCAAGGCGTGTTTGGCCGAATGCGAGCTTATACGAATTCGACCAGGTGAACGGATACCAATCATATGTCGAATTACCGTTGGCCGACGCGGAATACGCAAGCGCGTTCTCGCCTCCCTGAGCCCAGTCCGAGAAGCTCACCTGGGCGATCGTCATGGCCGTCACCAGGCTGTGTTTCCAGTATTGCGGTTCCACGTCGATCGTGTCCGGCGGCTGAGGGTCCTGCGCATGCACTGCGGCAACAAGAGCGATGAGGAGAAAGATCTGCGGTTTCATGGTGGCGTAACGATGATGGAAAAAATTCTGCAATGATGAATGTCCGCGCCAAGCGAATGTGCGAAGAGTTTTTGACCGCGGAGAAGACGTGGAGCGTGTGCAGCCTATTCCGATTCTTGTGGCGGCCGTATGTCTCGTCCGACCGCGATCGTTCTGCGCGAACGCACGATTGTCCGCGAATCCACATTGCCGGGTACGGGCGAAGCGACGCTCACCGGAGTTGCCTGACCGACAAACGTGGCCTCCACGATCTCAGTCACCGTGTCGGCCCGAGACAGGCGAAGCGCAACAGGGAATGCGATCAGCGTGTCCGGAAAAGAATACCACCGCAGTCGTGCCACGCCGTCTTTGAGCCCAACTGCCAGCGGACCTGCATCGGCGGAGACGATCGATGCGTGCTTCGGCGTATATGTGACATTCAGAATGTACGGACGTTCGGCCATGTGCACATTCACGAAGGTACCGATGGACGCACCGGTATCGCCGATCGCCGACGGTACAGATCCCTCAACGGTCATCCATGTCGAGCGCGACATGCGGCGTGGCGGCAGGTGCACGATCGTCTCGTGTCCGGTTACGACGGTGTCCCGTTCCTGATATCGGATTGTGGCGCCGGTGAGATATTCCGTGCTCTTCACGACCGTCCTGACAGTGTCGGCGTTCGAGTCAAATTCCTGTACGATCTCCACATGACACGGACGAAATTCACTGTACGTCGTTTGTACCGCATTGTATCCTGCTGTCACGACAAGAATGAGCGCACATCCGGCGACCACGGCATTATTCGAGAAGGAGACGCTGACAGGCCATGATGTCCGGGGAGAACGAACGATCCCCGTCAGACATAGCGCAAAAGGCATGATCAGCAGCCAGACGTACAGCGACAAGACCGCGAGCAGCAGGATGTTCATGATACCGCTCTCTGCCGGGATCGAGGCAATCAAGCGGGCGATGAATTCATACACCTCCGGAAAGATCAATCTGGCGGTGGGATACGCTCCGGCAGTTACCATCGCGACCTGATACAGAGGCGAACGCAGCGACACGGCGATCGAGCAGGCAATGAGTCCGAGGGCAGGATACACGACGAGGCGCGGACCTCCCAGCGACATCACCGCGATCAAAGCGCCAAACCAGATCGCGGACCTCAGAAAATACCGATAGGGATCCCGGCTGAGGTTCATGCGGCGGCCGAGAATTCCGGCACCGATAGATGCAAAAATGAAACCGAGTAGACCGATGCCTACGTAGTTGACGGGTTCTCCGTACCAAGGCGACCGCAACCCGGTGATCAGCGACATCACGTCTTCGGTCAACCAACCACACAGAACGGCGCCAAAGGTCAGGGCGGCAACTTTAAGTCCGGGAATCCTCGGCCGCGGCTGCCCGAAGACTTCGGTTCGTCCGCGCCGGACCTGCACGACCGACCAAACTCCGAGAATGACGGAAAGGGCCACAATCCCCCAGATGGACCATGTCGGGATCAGCCAGGGGGATGATCCGAGCTGAAGCGTTAAGAATGCACCCGAGCGCGTGTCGGGAACGCCCCTGTCGAAGCGCTCCACAAGCCGGTAGACAAGGTCGCCGCTTCGCTCCAACCCGCCTAGTTCGAACCATGTCCACGAGTCCTGGGGAGTGTGGATCGGGTCGCTCACGTCCGTGGTAAAGTCGATGGCCGGGATATTCCGTTCCAGAAACGGTTGATGATCGGAAGAGGCGCCGCCGATCGCGGAATTCAAAGCGTAGAAATGCGTGGGATAATACAGACCCTTGTACTCTAGGCGATGGAACTCCTCATACGCAGCGTTCACAAGCCATTCGGGAGCTGAACTGCGCTTCAGGTCGTACATGGGGAGAAGCCAATCGACGCCGTTGGCCATGTCCACCTGCAACATCAGTGCGACGCTGTCGATGAGCGGGAAGTTCTGGACAAAATGATACGAACCCTTGAGCCCGGACTCCTCGCCGCCAAACAGACAGAACACGATCGTCGATTCCCACGACCGCTCGGCAATGACACGCGCGAGCTCGAGCACGACCGCGGAACCTGATCCGTCGTCGTTCGCGCCCGGTATCTCCGGCCCCGCCGAATCGATGTGTGCGCCGATGACGATGATTCGGCCGGTTGTGCCTTTCTTCACGCCCACAGCCGTTCCGCTCCGCGTATTCACGCCCGGCTGACCGGAGCGGTCGCTCGGCGCTATGGAAAATGGAAGAACGAACGCGTCATCGAGACCCCACGCTTTAAAGCAATTGACGGCGTGTTGCAGAGCCCGCTGTTCACCCGGGGAACCCATCGGCCGGGGCCCGATGTCTTCGCATAGCGTTCGCAACTGGTTCGCGGAGCTGTCTGGATCGAACGGAGTTTGGCGCGCCTGGCCATGGACCGTGATCGAAAAGATCAGGATGAGCAGAAGCGTGCGGGGGAGTGTGTGCATATTCAGACGTTTGTGTGGTGATCGTTCAAGTGCATGGAGAGGAATTCCATGAGGGTATCCTGGTATCGCTTTCCGCCGGTGTCCCAAACGTCGTTATGGTCGGCGCCGTCGATCAGAAGGAGCCGCTTCGGCTCGTGCGCCGCCGCAAACAACTTCAGCGAATATTCGTGTCGAATGAACGTGTCGTTCGTACCATGAATGAACAGAATGGGAATCGTCAACCGCTGCACGTCGCTGATGGGCGACACGTCGCGTCCTTTGAATTGCGCGAGCTGCTGGGTCCGGGCGAGTGCCACATTGCGGAGAAAATGCCAGGGAAGCTTGATGATCCGTCGCTGATAATCAACGATGATTTCGCGCAGATTTGTAAAGCTTGCCTCTGCCACGACGACGCGGATACGGGGCTCGATCGCCGCCGCCTGTATTGCAATAGCGGCTCCCATGGACGTTCCGAAGACTCCGATTGGCCCGATGGCGACATCCTTGCGGGTAAGAAGGTAATCGATGACCGTTGAAACATCGTTCTTCTCGTAGTACCCGTACGTGCAAAACGTTCCGCCGCTTTCGCCGTGCTGTCTCTGATCATACAGGAAAACATTGTACCCGGACATGTACAGAAATTTCGCAAGGGGAATGCCGCCGATCTTGCAGTCACCGACACCGTGCAAATACAGAATTGTTCCGAGCGCTCCCGACCGTCGCGGCACGAACCAACAATGAAGTCCAACGCCGTCGGGTGTGGTGATCACGAACGTTTCTTGCGGAAGCCCGGCGTCACGCGGTTCCAGGAGACTGGTGAACCTGGCGTACCATGCCGGTCTTTTCCTCACCGGTTGAAGGATCAACAATGGACCGATGATGAGGACAATGGACGCTGCGTGAGCAATAAAAAGGAGGGTAGCTACCGCAAGCAGCAAAAGAATGGACATGTGCTCCGTTTTCGCCTTTAAAATCAATATATTATGCGGTGTCGGGGAATGCAAGGAACACCGGACCACCCCAACGAAACGCACCCTCCCTGAGTCACATACTTGATGATCGTCAGCTCAACTTTGACACCCTCGGACGGCGAACTCATTCAGCTGGCTCAGACGGGCAATCTGTCCGCGTTTGAACAACTGGTGCAACGGTACGATCGACGCGTTCTCACCATTGCGGCTTCGTATGTGCATTCGTCGGATGATGCAAAAGACATCTACCAGGAAGTATTCCTGCGCGTCTATCGTTCGCTCGGAAAATTCGAGTCCCGCAGTGAGTTTTCGACATGGCTGTACCGGATCACAACGAATGTCTGCCTCTCGCATCGGTCTCGTGCCAAACGACATCAGCATGAGTCGCTGGCCGGTGAGACGGACGAGGAGGACGGGGCCTATCATGCGGAACGGGCCGTCGCCGAACGAACGACGGACGGAGATGTGCACCGACGGGAGATCACCGAACGCGTTGCAGGCGCCCTTAAAGTACTCTCCCCGCGGCAACGACTGGTTTTTACGTTGAGGCATTACGAAGGATTCAAACTTCGGGAAATCGCTGACCTGATGAACGTGGCCGAGGGTTCCGTCAAAAAATATCTGTTTGAAGCCACGACGCGGATGCGCGGTGAGTTGACCGATCTGATAGAAGAGGCGTGACATGGAACGACAAAAACATGTACAGAACGAATTGATCCTGTTGCTCTACGAAGAGCTTGACGACACTGCGGCAAAGAGCGTGCGCCGGCATCTCTCTACCTGCACAGGTTGCCGCGCTTATTTCGAGGAACTCCAGCGACTGCATCGGACGACGCATGCCCTCCAGACATCCGTCGTCGACGATGACGCACTGCTCGTGCTTCGCCGGGATCTCATGCGGCAAATTCGCAAGGAACGGCCGCAGGAGTCTCTGATTGATCGATTGCTCACGGTGGCGGGATTTGGAAGCGGTCCGGTCTGGCGTCCTGTCGCTGTGTTGAGCGCTGTTGCTGCGATCGCGTTCCTTGCAGGATTCCTCATCGTTGGCGGCGACGCATACGTACTCCCCGGCCTCCATCAGGCTGCCTACGATCCGTATGGAGGCGCGCCGTCGTCCGGGCTGATGTCCCAGGATGCGCAGATTACAAACCTGCGTATCATAGCCCAGGATCAATCCAGCGGCGACATTGAATTCGAGTTCGAGGCCGTCATGCCCGTGTATATCAAGGGAAACATGCACGACCCCGACGTTCAGGCGGTGCTGGCCAAGGCCCTGGTGTCATCCCAGAATCCCGGCATTCGACTCCGAGCGGCGAACGTGATCGGTGAGCGTTCGCTACAGAACGACTTTGTCGATGGCACCAGGAGGGTGATCAAAGAATCATTGATTTCCGCAGTCCTGTATGATGAAAATCGCGGAGTGCGTCTGGAGGCGATGAAAGCACTCCGGGATTTCCTGCCCGATTCGGCCGCGACGTCCGCGATCCTCCTCGTGCTGAAAACGGAAACCAACGTGGCAATGAAGATCGCTGCCATCAACAGCCTTGATCTTGCCAAATTTACAGAAGCACCCTCGCGCCAACTGCTCCTGGACGCATTGCGCGAGCGTTCCGTATTGGACGAAAATAACTACATACGCATTCGGGCCACATCGGCCCTTCAGGAGGTTCAGCAATGAAACGCGCATTCTGGTTCGGTATACTCGCAGCATGCACACTTCTGCCCGCGCAAGCGCAACGCACAACTGTGGAGGAATCCGGTGTCCGGTCAAAATCGTTCAAGGTCTCCAAAGGAGGCATGCTGGATGTCAGCACCAGTGTCGGCGACATCCGCATATCACCCTGGGGGAAAGAAGAAGTATATGTCAGCGTTGAAGGTCTGGACGAAGAAGACCTTGACCGCCTGAAAATGACCCAATCGGGAAACACGGTCCGCGTTTCGTTCCGTCCTCGGTGGGGAGATTACGGCGGAAGCGTTCGATTTGACATAAACGTTCCGTCGGCATTCGACCTTAGGCTGAAGACGGCGGGCGGAGACCTGACCATCGACAACGGACTGCAGGGCAAAGTCGACGGATCGACGGCGGGGGGAAACATCAAGCTCGGCTCGATTAAAGGTGATATTGAAATGAGCACATCCGGCGGCGATATCACGAGCGGAGATTTTTCGGGAAACGGCTATCTGCATACATCCGGCGGCGACATCAATCTCGGAAAGGTGGGCGGGACCCTGGAAGTCAGCACGTCCGGCGGCGACATACGGGTGGAGTACGTGGCAAAATCGCTGGAAGCAAAGACCTCGGGCGGCGACATTGAAGTTGGCGATGTCGGCGGTGAAACGTCGGTGTCGACATCCGGCGGAGACATCCGCGTTGGCAGTGTCAGCGGCAAAGCGAGTTTGTCGACCTCCGGCGGCAACGTCGAATTGAAGGGCGCGAGCGGTGTTGTGTCTGCGCGAACCTCGGGCGGCGACATCCATCTCGTGAATATCTCAGGCTCGGTCGATGCGAGAACTTCGGGAGGAGAAGTTGACGCCGAATTGAACCCGACCGGAAAAGGGTCCAGCCGGCTGGTCTCTTCGGGAGGAAAGATTCGGCTGTATCTGCCCGAACAGGCCAAGGCCACGGTGGAGGCGGCTATCCGGGTGCACGGGTCGTGGGGACGAAGGAGCGATCGGTATAAGATCAAATCGGATTTTACGGCGGAATCATACGACAGGGACGAAGATGAAGAAGAGATCCGGGCTGTGTATAAGCTCAACGGCGGCGGAGAGCGCATCGAGCTCGAAACCGTCAACTCGGATATCGAAATCCTGAAGTCCAGAAAACGCTGACAAATCCTTGCGAGGAACGACGATATGAAAACCGCCATTAGATTTGTGACGACGTTGACCACACTGTTCCTCGTACTCTGGGCGACTGGAGTGGCGGAACAGAACGTCAAGAAGAACTTCACCGTGCGTCCGGGGGGTGTGTTGCGCCTCGACGTGAGCGGTGAATCGGTCCAGATTACCACGTCGGAGAAATTGGAAGCGATCGTGGAGGTTGAGGACATCCCGGACAAATACGTCAACGACCTGAAGATCTCCCAGTCGGGAAACGATGTCATCGTCACATTCAAGCCTTCACGGCGAAGACAGGAAGACACCCGGTTCTTCATCACTATTCCTGAAGAATTCAACGTTGACGCGAAGTACACCGGTGGACGATTCGAGGTCGCAGAGCTTTTGAAAGGATACCTAACGGTGTTCACGGACGGCGGGAGCGTTGACCTCGTCGATGTGACTGGTGTTGTCAATCTGGAATCCGGCGGCGGTAGTATTGAGGGACGCCTTCTCGGCTCCGATGTGAAGATAAAGACGGGCGGCGGCAGCGTCCAAGTCCGCGAGATCGGAGGGTCCGGACAAGTCAAAACAGGCGGCGGCAGCGTGAAACTGGAAAAGGTCGCCAAAGATCTTACGCTGGAGACCGGTGGAGGTAATGTGCGTGTCGGCACGGTCGGCGGCAAAGCGAACCTCGAGACGGGAGGTGGCAACATGCAGGTCGGCGCCGTGGCATTGGAAGCGAAGGTCCGCTCGGGGGGTGGCAATCTCGAAATCGAAGGGGGACGGGGACGGACGGCAGTAAAGACGGGTGGTGGAAATGTTGCGCTCAGTCAGCTCATGGGATCCGTCGACGTCAACACCGGGGGCGGCAGCGTCACAGTGGATCTGACGCCCGAGGGGACGGCATCCAGCAACGTCGAATCGAAAGGTGGGGATATTACGTTCCGTCTGCCCGAGAACGCAAAGGCGACGATCGAAGTTACGCTGAATATCAGGCGATATGAGAGGAAGAAATATTCTGTCCGCTCCGATTTCAAGCCGGAGAAATTCGAAAAGGATGAGGATGGGAATGTTTCCGCGACCTACACGCTGAACGGCGGAGGTCAGAAGATCACACTGGAGACTACGGACGGGGATATAGAGGTGAGGAGACTGACAAACACAAAATGACAAATGCCAAATAGCTCATAAGCACCAAAGGCTTGCTGTCGTTAGGCGGGATCAAATTCCGAATTCTTAAACACCAAACAATAATAAGCTCAGCGGGCGGGACTTTGTCTCGCCCGTTTTCTTTCTGATTCGTGTAGATTCGTGGGAAATCTCTTTACGTCACAGCTCAGTGTTCTAGCCCAGCGAGGTATGGAACCTTTGCTGAACCTGATCTTCGAGTGCGGATCGGAAGCGTTGTTCAAATGTGGCCCTGGAAAACCTCATGGCGTGTTTACGCACCGCATCGGGATCGAATCGAAGTGTATCGCACGTTGCGATGGCTTGTTCCAGAGCCGTCACGGTTTGTTCGTGAAAGAAGACTCCGGTCTTGCCTTCCACCACAGTTTCCAGCGCGCCCCCTTGCGCGAACGCCACGACCGGTTTTCCGCATGCCATCGCTTCGAGGGGAACAATCCCAAAATCCTCCACACCCGGAAAGATCAACATCTTGCATTCGCCATACAGGCGTGAGAGTTCCTCTTCATTCTTCCATCCCCCAAACTTCACATTCGGTTTCGCCATGGCCTGAAGTCGATCGGTATCCGGACCCTTTCCGACCACGATCAGGCGTTTCCCTGAGCGGTTGAAGACCTCAATCGCCAGATCGACCCGCTTGTAGGGGACGAGCGCGCTAACCACGAGATAGTAGTCGCCATGTTCGCTCGTCGGTCGAAATCGACCTGTATCGACGGGGGGGTAGACGACTTCCGCATCTCTATTATAGATACGGTGGATCCGCTTGCGGACATTCTCCGAATTTGCGATGTAATGATGCACGCGGTCCGCTGTGCATTGGTCCCAGGCTCTGAGGCGGGGGGCAAAGTATCGCATCGCCTGCCGAGTAAGAAATCCTGCCCTGCCCTTCCCAAAATACTCATCATACATTTCGTACACATACCTCATGGGTGTGTGGCAATAACACACGTGGAGAGCGTTGTGTCCGACGCGGACCCCTTTTG
>Ga0156245_1045_pt3 | contig 46083 bp, 36 predicted proteins | sample RifCSPlowO2_12_FD_107892 | JGI IMG/M metagenome (GOLD analysis project Ga0156245, IMG submission 107892) | Ignavibacteria bacterium RIFCSPLOWO2_12_FULL_56_21
ATACAAACGCCCCGGCCTCTCCCGGGAGTGGGCTCGGCCGTGGGCAAGCGAAACCCTGTGGGTTTGAATAAAGCCCGAAGGGCTTCCTGTTTGCCTAGAGGCGGAGGATTTATCCTCCGAAACGCGCAATTCACATTACATGTCGTTCGGTAGATTGATCCGCCGACATTACCTGATGTATACGATCTTGTGTTTTGCCGTCAGTCCTGCGGATTCCAGCCGTACAATATAGATACCGGTCGATAAGCGCGAGGCATTGAAACTCCGCCGATATGCGCGGCCCGACTCAGCCTCACCCTCGAATAACGTGGCCATCTCGCGGCCAAGGACGTCGAAGACTTTCATCGTTGCATGTCCGGGGACTGCAAGAGAGAATTCGATCGTCGTCTCCGGATTGAACGGATTCGGATACGGATCTCCGAGCGAAAAGGCCTCCGGCGCCAATCCAAGCTCAACCTCGATCTCGCCGGAATAGGAGAATGCGCCGGAACGGTCGACTTGCTTGAGACGATACGCTATGCGCTGAGCGCTTGGCGCAAAGCGCGTGGCGCTAGGCGTAGCATCCACAAAGCTGTATTCGCGCGGCGATGTGCTCGTCCCCGCCCCCTCAACAAAGCCGATCTTGGTCCATGATTCCATCATTCCAACATTCCGCCTTTCTATTTCCCATCCTGCATTATCCGCCTCCGTCGCTGTTCTCCACCGAAGCAATACTCCCTGCGGAATACTTGCCGCTGAGAATTCCACCATTTGTACCGGCAACGGTGCGGTCGCAGAACTGGGAATTTCCGTTATGGCCGCTGCGGCAATGTGCGTGTAATCCGAGTTCGGACCGTTGTACGACGCCCGGACATACGTGGTTTCGTTTGCCGTCAGCGTCAACATGCCGTCCCCAGACCAGGCCGCAGCATCAGTCATTCCGGCGGCGTACACCGTAACAGATCCCCACGCAAGCGCGAAGAGAATGTTTGTCGGTGATGCCGTTTCACGCACCACCAGTTGTCCCCCCGTCGCAGCCATTCCCGTCGTCATAGAAACGTCGCGCAGCACTTCAACGCTTCCCACCCGCACCGTGTCGCGCGTCGCCAGCAGAAGATGGCTTCGGGATACTATGATTGTCGTTGCGCTGAAGATCCTTCCGGCTGATCCGGTCGTCCCTCCCGCGGTGATGTACTTTACTTCGAAACCGTTGAGGTCAATTGAACCGTCGGTAGCGTTGAAAAGGACCACGAATTCGTCCCCCGCTGCGCCGTATTCAGGAGACGCATGTGAGACCATGATGTCGCCCTGCGTCGGAACAGACTGACGCGACAGCGCACTGACAACGACCGAAAATGACAGAAATGCGATACGAAGGAGAGTGATCTCCTTTGGAATGAATACAGACATGACGACCCCCCTGCCCGGGCCGGGCAATGAATGTGTTTTGAAATGTCGGGGGATTGCTAAAGGTGGGCAGGGGCAACATCGGCAATGCGCGGGAGATTGTCAAGCGACTGATCATTGAGATCAGGAGAGCGAAGTTGGTTAATTATCGATTGGAGAGCCAGGTTGGTTCATTGTCGGGCGGAGATCGGAATTGGTTACCTCGTGTTTGTTCAGTTCCGGGTGAATTGATGGGAAAACGAGGGGTGACGCGCCAGAGCAAGACATCCCGAGAAGAAAGCAAAACGGGCATTCTCCGGTGAAGGAGCCTGCCCGTCTTGAAAGTCCCAGGATACTACAATTCCCAAAACGAAATCTTTGCGTCCCTGCGTCTCTGCGAGAGTTCTTCTTCTAGTGCCGTTTCCAATAATTAACCTTGCATTCCACTTGATTTAAAGCATTGGAAACGTGCACTAGTGCTCGCTCCCACACAAACTTTAATAGTGGGAGCGGCACTAGGAAGTCGGTGGCAGAGGCCGGCGCTTGAGCTGCGTGTACGCCACCGCCAGTATTGCCACAATGGCGATGAAGATGAACAGATACGTCACGGGGGATGTGGGCGTCACGGACGACTTCCACGATTCCACCTTCTCCTCCAGCGTCCGCTGCTGTTCCGGCGTCAGGTCGCCTCGAGAAACCATCAGCGGCATCCACGCTGCGCGCACTTCCTCGATCCATGCCGATTGGAACGATTCAAAAGTCCTCTTATTCTCGTCCCCCGGACGCTCGACCACCATCTGCGAATCAATGTAGGCCGTGAGGTTTGCGGCGAACTCGGAGCCGTTCATGAACTGACTCACGGCGATTTGCCGGGACGTGAACGCAGCGTTCAGTCCGCGCCAGTACGCCTCAGCAGCTCTTGCCGACCAGGCTTTGAGCAGCGTATCCACTGCAGCCAGCTCTTTCGCGCGATTCTTGTTGTTCACATACAGCAACGTCAGCTTCGGTCCAAGTCCCCTCCACTGCGCCTCGAATTTGTTCTGCTCAGACAATACGGAGGCCAGGTCCGTTCCTTTCAGCTCCGTTCGGGACAAGAAGCGGAGGTTGCTCTCGATAGAGCTCTTGATGCCCTGGACGACGTTATTCCGGTCGAGCTTCATCACAAGGCCCCGCTTCTCCGAGTCCCCCATCTGCGCGATCTCTTTGTCGTACTGCATGAACATGCTGTCGACGAGGGCGAAGATCAGCTCATCCCGCTCGCGCAATCCCTGTTGGAGCTTGCCGATGACCCCTTTGAGTGAGTCGATCATGGTGTTCGTCGCCATGCCCGCGGCGCTCAGGCCTTTGACGTTTGCCGACATCCGCTCGATATCCGCCATCAATTGTGTGTTGTCCTCGCTCAACCGTTCCACTTGCGACGACAGCGCCCGCACCTGCGTTTCCAGGTCTGCGATCCGGCTCACCTGCGACTCGATCACCCCCAGCTTGTCCTGGTTCAACCGAAGCTGCACGCGAAGACGGGTGATCCGTTCCTCGAAGTTTTCGCCATACAACGACTTGTCGAGCAGTTCCCGGTCGATGGCATACACTTCGTGCATGTGATCGATCGTTACCGAAATGTCGGCGCAATCCTGCACGGTCCGTGCGGAATCGATCAGCTTCTGCAACTCCTTCGATTCTCTTTCAAAACTGCGGACGACCTCGAAATCGGATCGCTCTTGCGCTGCAAGCGTACCCGTGAAGACGAGCACGAGCACGGCCGCTGCCAGCATTGAACCTGCGCGTTTCATGTGCCGTCTCCTGTTTACTTGGGTTGTTGTTGAATACCGTCGCGCGTGAGCAGGACGGGTTTTTCACGGCCATTGATCAGCTGGATATACGGTATCCGCTGGTTGAACGCCGGATTGGCCATGCCGGCTTCATTGATCATGATCTTGTTCGTTTGTTCAAGTCCGGCGTTGCCGTGCACAAACACGTAGACGTGCTTGAACTTCGGGCCGGTGACGAAGTAGTTCCCTGAACGGTCACGGATGACGCGGAACGTCTTGCCCGATATGTTGACGGAATCCTGGAGCTCGTCGAACATCAGCGGCTTGACGTTAAAGGCCATATGGTAGCGGTCTTCCTTTACCATGCCTGCGTTGTCGGCGGTCAGCTCCGACTCCACCGGCCAGGAGAAATCTGCGGGGACGAGAGTCAGCGTCGAGCATCCGACGGCAGTCAGCAGCGCGATAGCAGCAAGCTGTTTCATTGGGGAACTCCGGGACATTGTGAGGGCTATGCGAAAAGGTTTTTGTGCGTCTTTAGTCAAAGATCCACCACGAAGAAACAGGAAGGTCTTGTTGGCATCGAAACATTCCTTTTTTTCGTGCCCCTTAGTGTACCTTCGTGGACCCTTCTTTCAATCCCTTGCTCTACTCAGCCCTGCGAATGTAGAAAACCCTGCCCGTGGAAGCAAGCGAAGGTGACGACGAACACGAATCTGAAGAGGATTTACCATGGCTCGCGTTGACAAGTCTATTGCCGGGAATCGACGGGGAGTGACGCGGCGGGCGGAACCGACGAAGCCTTTGCCGCTTCGCGGCGAGCATACCTTCCACGGACAAACACCACGATCCTGTATCCCAGCAACACAGCGACGATGGCGCCGTACGTTAGCGGACGTTGAAGGTCCGCTTTCACAAGCCACAGGTAATGGATCACGCCGCAGATGGCGGTGACATACACCAGGCGATGGAGTCGTTTCCAGTTCTTTCCCCCGACCCACTTCGTCATTCGGTCGGTCGACGTGAGGGCGAGCGGCAGCATGAGCGACCATGCGGTGAAGCCCACGATGATGAACCGCCGTTTCGTCAGGTCGTCCGCAATGTCCCCCCATTCGAAAAACTTATCGAAGTAGAGATACGTCATCAGGTGCATAGTCCCGTAGAAGAACGCATAGACGCCCGACATCCGGCGAAGCCGGGAGAATCCGCTCCAACCGGTGATCTTCCGGAGCGGAGTCATCGTCAGCGTTATGACGATCATCCTCAGCGTCCAGGTCCCGGTTGTATCCGTGATATCGTCGAGCGGATTGACGGAAAGATTGTCGGTGTAGTAATTGTAGAGGAGGAAAAGGAACGGCGTCGCCGCCAGAAAGAACGCGAGCGGCTTGAGGAGGAAACGGAAAGAATCGAAGCGCCGAGGGGGTGAAGCCATTACTCTCTCCGCCCTCAGTAGTTCTGTTTCAGGTCCATGCCTGCATACATCGAAGCCACCTGTTCGGCATAGCCATTGAACGGCAGCGTCTTCCGCTTTCCGAACTCTCCGATCCGCCGTTCAGTTTTCTGGCTCCATCGGGGATGGTCCACGTCGGGATTGACGTTCGAATAGAACCCGTATTCGTTCGGCGCCGCGATGTTCCATGTCGTCGGAGGTTCCTGTTCGACGAACGAGATCCGGACGATAGATTTGATCCCTTTGAACCCGTACTTCCAGGGAGTCACCAGCCGCAACGGAGCGCCATTCTGATTCGGGAGGTCTTTGCCGTAGAGACCCGTTGCCAACAGCGTAAGCGGATGCATCGCCTCGTCCATGCGCAATCCTTCCACATACGGCCATTGCAGGTACGGACGCCGTTGTCCGACCATCTCGTCCGGCCGATACACCGTCTCGAACGCCACATACTTCGCTTTCGGCAAAGGCTGTGCTTTCTTCATAATGTCCGCAAGCATCACGCCGCGCCAGGGAATAACCATGGACCATCCTTCGACGCAGCGCATGCGATAGATCCGGTCCTCCTGTGTCAGCCCTTTGAGCAGATCGTCCAGTGCGAAGGTTGCCGGCTTCTTCACAAGTCCGTCAATTTTCACTGTCCAAGGCCTTGGCTTGAAGCTTCCTGCATTCTCCTCCGGATCGCTCTTGTCCGTGCCGAATTCGTAAAAATTGTTGTACGTCGTAATCTCTTTGAAGGTGCTCGGCTTTTCGTCCGTGTCATTTGGACCCTTCTTTCCTTGAGGCCATCGGTCCTGCGGGGGAACTACGCCTCCCCCCAGCAAGGACGGCGATACCATGCTCACGCCGGCAAGCCCAACCATGCCCAGCCATGATCGGCGGGTATAATACTGCGATTCGGGCGTGATTTCGGAGGAAGGGACCCTGGGGATTTTATTGAAAGACATGGGACAACCTCCTGAAACGACTTGACAATTTCGAATTTCGGATTGCGGATTGTGGATTATCTCAGACGGATCTGCTTATGTATTGACCCTTTCCTACTTCTACCTCCTGGTTTCTTTTTCCTTTTTCCTGCTCCTCACACCTTCTCCTGCTTCCACCATCGCGTAACAACCTCCTCGATCTTCGTCCTCGCTTCGCTCTGTTTCCACTTCTCATAGAACTTGATATCGGCCGAGTCGGGTTCCGGGCTCGGGAAATCGATCTGCACCCGCAACGGCATCGAGATCGCATCTCCGACGATCAGCGATTCCCCCTGCCTCAGCGAGGGAAGCACGTCGGTCAGACTCGCAAACGTGTCCGGCACCAGCTTGCTCACGTAGGCCTGATCGAGCGGGTTCGTCAGACGGAGGATGACGTAGTTATTGCATTGCGACAAGATCGTCTCGGAGACCTCCACCGGACGCTGGCTGACGACCATGCAGCTCACACCGTATTTGCGCCCCTCCTTCGCGATCCGTTCGACCGTTCGCCGCGCGGCCGTGGTCGATGTGCCGCTGGCCGGCAGATAGTTATGCGCTTCCTCGAACACCAGGAGAATGGGGAAGTCGCGTCGGTTCGGATTCCAGAAGTTGAAGTCGAAGATCATCCTGGCCAGCAGCGATACGATCGTATTCACGATGTCGAATGGAACGCCGCTCAGGTCGAGAATAGTCACTTGCGCCGACCCGTCCGCGCCAAGGATCTTTGACAACAGGTCGTTCAGCGACGACGACGTGATGTATTTCTTCGGACGGAACATGAATGCGTAGCGGGGGTCGTTCAGTTTGCCGTCGAGACGCACCAGGAACCGCGTGAACTTGCCGTAAAATGGGCCTTCCTTCGATCCGCCCCCCATCGTGATCTTCTCCGTGTCCATGTATTGCATCTTCGCCCGAATCTCGCTCAGGTCGAAGTAGACAGGCGTGTCGATCGTGATCAGGGTGGACATTTCCGGGTTCTTCCCCTTTTTCGATGCAACGACGAGGTCCCGAAGCACGGTGATCTGGCTCGAGGCATTCTCGTCCTTTTCATCCACGAACATTTCACGAAGCTCGTCGAAGTTCATCAGCCAGAACGGGAGCTCGAACTCCGCAATGTCCAGATGATTGCAGTTCCCCTCGAACGCCTTCTCGTATTCGTTGTGGATGTCGAGGATGATGATGTTCGTATCGGGGTACTTCGTCACTTTTTGGAGGATGGACGCGACCGTGCACGATTTTCCCGAGCCGCTGGAGCCGAGGACGGCGATGTGCTTGCCGAAGAATTTGTTCGCGTCCAGATAGGCCCGCTGGTTTTCGAACAGCGACACGAGCCCGACCGAAAATCCGTAGCGCTGGAAAACCGAAAAGGCGACGGCGAGGTCGCCGTCTTCGGCGATGTAGACGGGCGAATCGACGACGGGGAACACGGAAACGCCGCGCTCATAGCGTCCTCCTTTAACCGTTCCGATGAGCGATGCCATCATCCGGTATCGCTGCGCAGGCTGGCCGTTGATCTCGACGTCCTCCTTGAGGAAATCGGAGACCATACCGATGAGCACGAGCGACCCCATTGGTATGAGGACATACGTGCCGATCTGTCCGATGAAGTACGTCTTGCCGTTCAGGTCGCGTTTGAGAGACTTGATGTTGGCGTCGATGAGAATATCGATCGTGCCGGTGGAGACGTGCTGCACGAGACCGATGAATTTTTGCTCTACCATGGTGACCGCCTTTCAATGTGAACAGCCAGGATCATTTCGGAATGCGGATTTCGGGATATCGGATGAAATGGCGACCTGAACTCATTCCACGCGTTTAACGACAACCACCGTCTTATCATCTGCCGGCTCTGCCAATCGCTCGTGCGTGCGCACATCCACCATCAGTCGCTCGCAGAAGTCGCGCGACGACAGCTCGTGATGAGCCTCGAGAAATCTGTGCAGCCTCGGTTCTCCATACTCCCGACCATCAGGGTCGCGTGCTTCGGAAATGCCGTCCGTATAGATGACGAGCATATCGCCGACGGCGAGGATTGCATTCTCCACCCGGAAGGTCTCTTGCGGAAAGGGTCCCAAAATCTGTCCAGTCGGCTTGAGCTCTTCGAGCGCCTTGTCCGCCACGTGCCAAACGAGCGGGCTGTTGTGGCCTGCGTTCGAATACAGTATAACACCTCGGGCATTGTCGGTCAATTCCAGGAAGAACATCGTGACAAACTGTTCTTCCGTGAAGGACCGGTGGACGAGCTTGTTGATGCGGGTCATGAGCGTGGAGATCTTCATGTGATGCGAGATTCCCATGCGGATGCCGCCGACGACATACAGCGCCTGGGCCGCGGCGCTGAAGCCTTTGCTGGCAGCGTCTCCGACCACTATCGACAGCCGGTCCGGATCGTCCTCCGTTTTTACATAGTCGAAGAAGTCGCCCCCAACGATGCGGGCGGCCTCCGAAACGCCATAGATGTCGTAATGAAAGAACCGGCGTCCGGGATCGGGCAGGACGCTCTGCTGAATCGACCTTGCTTTGTCGATGTCCTTTTCCAGCGCTTTCGCACGCAGCTCGATCTTCCGATTGCGCAGCGAGTTCGTGACCGCGATCGAGATGATGTTCAGGTCCGACAGGATCGACTGATCGAGTGCATCGTAATTAAAGGCGAGCACGTACTGGTAGACCGTTCCGTCACCCCACGCCGTCTTCTCGCCGACCCCTGTGGCCGAATACTTGACGATCCCTTTGCGGATCAGATACCGGTCCGTCTCATTGGCGAGTATCGACCGCTGTTCTGCCAGCCACTGGAAGACGGGGTATTGCGAGACGGGAATCTTGTACCCGGATTCGAGCCTTTCGATCTCGCCAATCTGATGGATAAGCTTGTACGATTCCGCCGACGGCTCATATTGCCAGATCCGCCCGCCTTTGATCTGGATGTCCGGACTCTTGACGATCTCGTTGACGACGTGCTTGAGCAATTCCTTGTCGGTACGGAATTGGTCGGAGCCGAACGATTCGATGGTTCTATACAGCCTACGTAAGTTCATTACGGGGTGAAGCCAGGTGATTGCGAATTTCGAATTGTCAACTTGCCCGCCGAACTCGCGTCAGTGAGGCAGGCGGGTTGCGAATTGCGGATTAGCATGCATACGGCTGCTCGTGATTAAGCAATTGAAAATTGACGTTTGACTATTCAAAGTTTCATTCTTGAAAGTTGGCAGTTGATAACCTGCCCGGCATGTGAGTTATGTGAAGGCAGGCGGGTAGTCAGTTTGTTTCTCTCGACTGCCTAGCAGGATGCGGAAAAAAGGGCGTTAGAAGAATTTCACGCAATGCCGCTATGACCGCAATGGACGCAAAGGGAGAAAATTCACTAAAATCTCATTGCGCCCGCCCTCGGCCGAGCCCGGCGGTTCGACCCTTCGGTGAACTCAGGGTCGGCTCGCTCACCGTCCCGAGCCCGCCTACGGCGGGTAAACTCCGTCGAGGGACCTCGGGCGAGGCCGGGGAACTTTGCGTAGTCGCCCTTCGACTTCGCTCAGGGCGACCCTAAGCTTGCCGAAGGGTCGCAGTACATGGCCCTTTGCGTCATTGCGTGATCTCTTTTTCCGCAAGCTGCTAGTGGCTACTGCATACTTCATGCGCGCTGTACGGCTTCAAAGACCTTCACCGGCTCTCTCTTCCCCTTCACCGCCATCGGTTCGAGTTCGTTCAGGAGACACCATTCGGGAGTACCGAGGGCTCGCGCGGAGGTTTCTGACAGCAGTACTTGTCCCGGTTTCGCGGCGCTGCAAAGCCGGGCGCCGAGATTCACGGCGTCACCGATGACAGTATAGTCCATTCGCTCCACACTCCCCATGGCCCCCATCACCATATCTCCGGTATTGATGCCAATGCCGACCGAGATTGAGTCCATTCCCCGGTCCCGCATGATAGCCGGCAGCTCCCGCTGGATATCCAGGGCCGCACGAACGGCTCTTTCCACCATTCCTTCGCCCCCGAACACAGCAACGAGCTCGTCCCCCACATACTTGTCGATGTCCCCGCCATGGCGTTTGACAATGCCCGCCTGGGCGGCAAGACTGGCGTTGAGCATGGCGACGACCCGTTCCGGCTCCGAAACCTCTGAGAATGCCGTGAACCCGCGAATGTCCGAGAAGAACACCGTTGCGGTCCTTCGCGATCCGCCGAGCTTCACGCCGGACAGGTCGCTGCTCCGGACGGCGTCGATCGTTTGCTGGGACACGAATTTTTCGAGATGGAACCGTTCACGCAGGCCGCGAACCATCTCGTTGATCCTCTCGGCCAGTCTTCCGATCTCGTCAAGGGAGGCAACTTCGGCACGTGACGAAAAGTCGCCAGCGCCGACTCGCTCCGCCACTTGCCCGATCGCATGCACCGGGGTGACGACGACACGGCGCATGAACAGGCGGATCACCAACCAGACGAAAAGGATCGTCACCACACCCGCGCCTGCAGAACGGAGCTTATTGGTCGCAAGCCGGGCGTTGATCTCCGACATCGACACGCTCACTTCGATCGCCGACCGCACCTGATGGTTGGAGCTGTGACACGCGTAACACCGGCTCTCGTTCGGAATGTGGACGATCCGAACGAGACGTTGAGCTTCGTCCTCCCCTTCCATGAATTCCAGCGTGTCTTTGTTGGCGATGACCGACTTCAACTCCGGGCGCGTGCGCGGGGGCGGATTGAGAAAACGCTCGAATCCGTTGGCGTCATAGACTCGCAATGTCTGCAGGACGTCGAGCGAACGAAGCTCATCCATGTAGAACCGGGCAGAGCCGGCCCTGCCCACGAGCATGATGCTCCGGAATCCTTCGCGGATCGCCGCTTGCATCGCCTCCGTGAACTTGTGTTCAACGTCTTCCGCGAACGACGCAAGCGTGGCCGCGTCGAATTCCACCATCATGATACCGCGCATAGGAAAGCGGGAGCCGTGGCAGACCTGACACCGGTCTTCATTGACGAGCGGAACAAAAACGCGCACGACCTTCCCCCGCATCTCATAGACGTGGGCCGACGTCTTTGGCGCGAGAATGTCCAGTAGCCGGGTGTCGGGGATCTCGTAATCTTCCGGACCGAAATGCAGGAATCCCATCCGGTCGTAGACCTGGACGAGGCGGACTCCGGGGATTGTGTGTGAGGCGGCGATGAGTGTGTCCATTTGATCGCCGTTGCCGCCGAGCATGATCGTACGGAACGCGGTAGCGATCGTGTTGCCGAGCGCTCCCGCCATGCCGCGCACCGACTTCGTCGCCGACATCGAGCTCACGGCGGAAGGACGGAGTGCAACCTGGAGCGCGCCGCGCATCGGCTCTTTGGGGTCATGACATCGCCAGCATTCCGGTCGGTTGTGGAGCGGTTCGTATAGGGTGAATACGCTCCCCGAGTCGGCGTGGTTCATTGCGGAACGGGGCGAGCGGGTGGATATGACGTCGGCGACCATCGGGTCGTTGACGTTGGTATTCATTCCCTCTCCCTCGCGCAGAAAGACCTCCCGTCCGAAGCGGTCGTAGATCGTGATGTCGACAAACCGGACATTCTGGCGGACGTCGTTCACCATTTCCACCGCGTATGGTGCTTTGCCGGTGAGCATGACGTTTCGAATACCGGCGGCGAGCGTTTCTGTGGAGATTCGGAGCTTTTCCCGCTGTTGAATGATGAGGGCTTCGGATTCTCTCTGGATGGTGAGAATGACGTACGTGCCAAACCCGACCACCAGGACAAGAATGATCAGGAGGAGGATCTTCAGTTCGAGGCGGGACTGGATTGCGCGGAGCACGCGCTTAATCTAGAAAGAAGTCTGGTGCGGCTCAAGTGAAGAACGACCAAGTTGGAGGGTGAATTTCTTGTTGACTGCCCCTCTATATAGTACATAGTTAAACTCCGGGAGTCTTAAGAGTCCCGGACTCTACTAGGTGAAATTCTCACAAATCCCGCATCACCCTGAACCTCTCCCCCTCCCATCCCGGAAACAGCCTCTTGTCATCCGCCAATCCAAGATGTGCTCCCGCCACTTCGGCAAACAATGACCGGAAATCCACCGTGACAGGCAGATCACGGGCGTCTTCCAGCGCTTCGGGAACCAGCGGCGGAATCGTTCCGTGCACCATGCCCCCCGTAACCTGATTTCCGAGGATGAACGAACATGAGGCTCGCCCGTGGTCCGTCCCTCCGGACCCATTCTCCCGCACCGTTCGGCCGAACTCTGTCATCGTCATCAGAACGATGCGGTCCTGGAACGAAGCCATATCCCACCAGAAGGCGGAGATCGCAGCGGACAAATCGCGCGCACGCGTTGCAAAGGTGCCGTTCGCCGTCCCCTGCTGCACGTGCGTGTCCCATCCCCCCGTTTCAGCAAAGCCGACTTCGAGACCCACGTCTGCCTTGATAAGCTGAGCGATTTGCTTCAGGGAATTTCCCAGGGGGGAAGAAGGATATGTCACACCCGGAGACGGACGATACTGCCGGACATTCGACGCCGAAAGAAGCTTGACCGCCTCGAAACTCCCTGTCCCGGCATTATGAAGCAGGGATTCGGTCGTTTCTCTGTACATCGATTCCAACGTCCCTCCCGCCGAGGACATTTCGCTGACTCCGAATTCCTCAAGCCGGGAAATCGCCAGCGCCGGCTCTTCACCGTTCAAGCTCCGAGGCATCGCTGGCGTCATGGCAACTGCACGGAACGGAGTCGCTTCATGGCCGAGCAATCCACACGCGCGGTTGAGCCATCCGGACGACATCCCCTTGCGTCCCGGCGTCCCCGTTTCCATATAATCCTGCGCGTCAAAGTGTGATCGTGTCGGATCCGGAGATCCCACGCCGTGCACAATCGCAAGTCGTCCCTCTTTATAGAAGGGAAGGAATGGACTAAACGCCGGATGAAGTCCGAAACCGTTGTCAAGATCGAGCAGCTTCTGCTCTCCAGCAGATCCGGCGGCGGTCATCGCCAGCCTGGGGCGCAATCCGGTCAGATGTGACTCCTCGACCGGCGGCACGGCCATGAGCCCGTCCATTGCTCCACGCTGAAAAATGGCGATGAGGATCGGACGCTTTTCAAACAATCCGGGAGCCGGTGTCGCAAAAACGAGACGATTCAGGAACAATGGCGTTCCGCCCACGCCGAGCGAACAGAGGGCCAGGCCTGAAGACTTGAGGAAGATCCTGCGGGTGTGCATGCTCAGCCTAGATAAATATCGGTCCACGAAGCATCACGAAGCGACACGAAAGGTCCTTGATTTGCATCTCATCTTCTTCGTACTACGTGGTCCTTCGTGTACCTTCGTGGACATGTTTTTTATCTGCGTTGAAACTCCGGCGATCCTATGATGAGTCCTACAATATGTTGTTGCATTGTCGGAGGATTCGATTGGTCCATCGTCAAACGCCTTCGTCGCGCGTTTCCTTTCTTCGTCACCAGCGGAAGTCCATTCTCATCCATGAACATCTCTGGTTCTTCCCCTTCATCCCCGACTGCGTGTTCCTCTTTCTCTTCTATACGAGAACGCAATTCCGTGGACCGAACGCTGCGCTGAAGAAGCGCTACGGTCGAATCGGCACTTCGCTCAGGCAACAATGCCTTTGTGTAGGCTGCCAGCGCTTCATCGGGAGATCCGGGCTCGCGACCATCCGTGAGCAACTCGAGGTCGACCCTCACACCCTGTACCCTTCCCGATGCCAACTGAAACCCATAATTCATTCTGTTCAGAAGCGATCCGCTGTTGATCCATTGCGAAGCCCGGTCAGGATAACCGGTTGGAGCCTGACAAGCATACATTGGCTGACCCATGCGCGAAGTCCAGGAGACAATGCCGCGAGACGTCTCAACGTGTGCGCCCAGACCCCTTACGGCACTTATCGCCAGCTCGAACGGCGACTTGATCTTCGCTCGTCTCGATGCCGGCGACCAAAACTCCGGCGATTCCACGAGCACATGCATCACAAGCCCGATATCGCCCTTGGACGCCAGGAAAATCTCAGCCATTCGATCGATCAGCGCCTTTGGAGGATCGTCAGACACGAACCGAATTGCGATCGAGCGTGAAATGAATTTCGCAGTGGCAGGATGACGGGCGAGCATCTCAAGGACCCGCTCACCATCTTCAATACCGCCTCCAGACGGAAACGTCACGCCAAGGATCGCCTTTGATCCCGCGTCATGCGCGTCTGCGCGGAAGAGAAATCCGCCATCCTGCACAAAACCGACGGCCCTCCCTCGATCGATCCGCTGTTTGAGCTGATCCCCCTTTTGTCCGGGGGGCATGATTGTCCATCCGGTGAACGCCCGCGCCACTTCTACGACATCCTCCTGCGTGTATCCGCCATCCACGCCCAGCGTGTGCAGCTCCATGAGTTCACGCGCGTAGTTCTCGTTGAGTCCGCGGCGGCGTTGCGCCTGCTTGGGCAACTTCTCCATCGCTTCACGCGCTCGTTCCGCATACTCCTTTCGCGCACGATCGACCGCTGCACGATTTACTCTCCCGCGTAATCCGGGCTCTTCTTCCATCCCCCGGAATTCCATTTCCATCGTCGTCAGCGCGCCTTCCCCCGCCGTCGATTGCGCGTTGTCCAAATACGTCAGCATTGCGGGATGTTTCGCCGTTGCCTTCAAGAGGTCCACGAATCGTCCGGCGGCGTTTGGACGTATTGCATCCCGCTCATACGAAAGGACGTACGGACGAGATTGATTGTCCGACAAGGAGACGTTGAAATGATTGAACCAGAATTCTGTCAGAACCTCGCGCAATTGATTCTCGGACGAGTACGCGCGAAGCGTCTTCTGCGCAAGTAATTGTCCGGTCAATTCCTGGACAGGTCGAAATCCCTTCTCTTTACTGAAGTCCCGGAGCTTGTTCTGTAGCTCCTCTCTGTCGGTCGCTTCACCACGCTGAATGATCCCCTCCTCGTAAGCCGCTTGCAACACAAAGCCGGTATTGGGATATGTGCGAGCTATCTCCTCTGCGGATTGTGATAGTGCCGAATACGAAGTGAGGCGATCATTGAGGTCGCGATCGGGAAGCCTCCCGGTCAACTGCTCGTCGAACCACCGGTCCAATCCCGTGCGAGCGACGGATTCGATGTCTCCCGGTCTCGGTCCATACGTGAAACGATCAAGCAAATGCGCGGCCGCTTGACGTTCCGTCAGGCCAAACCGGGCATACGGAAACCGTGTCCGCTCCTGTGAAGAACCGGAAAGAAGGAACAGCAGGACAAGACTGAAGGCAAGAATGAGAGGAAACGTTGTTCGCCGGCGAATCCGCATAGAAGTATGGATGTACTTCGAACAGGATGGTTTAATACCGGTGCATGTGAAGGGCAATCATTGAAGAGGTTGAACCGCGAATCGACGCGAATACAGGACGGATAACATTGAAAAGACGTTCCGGCCTACCTCATCAATCCCGTCTCTGAATCTCCATATCTGTTCGCATGTATTCGCGGTTTCGTTTCACTATTTCCCTCTGACAATCTTGAAATTGAAGTTCGCATTTCCCAGCGCGCCGAACAACCTGATCCACAATGGAAGGATCATCTCTGCTGCATCTGGGAATGCACGTTGAATTTGTTCCGCAAGCGAGTCGCTATTGCTCACGAAGAGCGACGGAGGCATGCCTTTGGAAAAATCGAGCGGATTGGAGACATCGATCAGAACTTTGGCCTTCTGATTGTTCGCCGTCCGGGATCCCATTCGCACGCTGTGTCCGAGCGAAATCAGCTTGGTCCCAATGGCCTGCCCGACCATTCCTGTCCCTAATACCCCGATCCTCATACTAGTGCCGCTCCCACTAATAAAGACTGTGGGGGAGCGTGCACTAGTGCTCGTTCCCAATGCTTCTGTAAACGAGAACACAAGATTGGTTATTGGGAACGGCACTAGTACCTCCTGTCACACTACATTCCTTGAACTCCGCAACGACTCATCGACTCAACTACTTGTTCACCACCAAACAGCTTGCGATGATATCATGCAGTGCCTGCTTTTTCTCCGTGAATCCTGCAATGATGTAACCGATCATCAGGACCATTGCGGAGATGAACTTGGCAAAATATCGTCCCGTCGCCCGGCCGAACGTAATGCGATTTCCCTGGAGGTCGGTCACTTTGATACCCAGAGCCATCTTGCCGAGTGTCCCCTGATTTTTCGAAGACTCCATCAGAGCAAAATAGAGCCAGGTGCCTACCGTGATGACGAGCATGAACATCAAATATGCTCCGATGAATCCGGCAATCATCGCAGTGGCGTCTTCAGGCTCATACTCCATCGACGACATTTCCGACCCAACGATTCCTAACATGGCTACAAGAGGTATGAGTACGAAGAAACTGAGGACGCCGAGAAGAATGGAGTCGATCAGATACGCCGCGAACCTCTTCCAGAAGCCCGCATAGGAGAAAGTTGCACCGTTCATATGAGACCTCCCGGTAAGGATATGAATGGAAGACAACCGTACATCGGTAGGATGGTAAGGACTTTACATTTCGAAAAAAAGGCGGGGGTGGTTCATTGGCTTGTGAAAATCGAAAGTTGGCTCATTTGCCTATGGAAGCAATAGGTTCGTTGAATGGTCTTCACCAATCGAAAATCGACATTCGACAATTCCTAGGTCTTCCCCTGTACTGCCCTGACCTCTTCGGCCCCCTCTTCACCCAACATATAAACAAGCTCTTCCTGGCAGATATCGACAGCCCTTCCAGTACCATTGCGGACTACCGTGCAACACTGCGTCCTGCCTCCCACCCACGGGTCGTCGAGCGTTAAGACACCTTCCTCAATGACCAGCGGATACGCCACACAAAAGAAGGGCTTGATGGCGAATTTCGGCATCCCTTCTTCCACCGCCGCCTTTTGAAGCACGCAATGGCCGCGGGAATTCAGGAAGACGCACTTCCCCGAATCGGCGACGGTTCCCTCACGATGGCCTGAGGGAAAATCAGCATCCACCTCACGCACACCGTCAAACCATCGGCTTGGATCGTGGTCCTGATCGAGATCCATGTGTTTCTGCACGATTGCGGTGTGCCGAAGAACTCTTGCCTTTTCTTCTAGATCGACGAATACTCCGTCCGCGCAGCACGCAGCGTTGCAGTTGTTCATCGAGCATCCAGCAGCGAACTTCTTTTCGAACAAGACGTGGTCGACCTTGAGGCTTTTCTGAAAAGAGAGACGATGGTTCTTCAGCTGCGTGAAAGTCATGCAGGACTAAGAATTATGTGATAGTAGATGAAACGCGAATAGAGTGAAGCGCAATGAGAACATTCTGAAGAAACGTGCCAAATGGTCCAAACGTACCAGACATGCCAAACAGGAAAGCTCGAGGAAGAACAGACGCAGATACATTCACAGTTCGCTAGTGCCGTTTCCAATAATTAACCTTGCATTCCACTTGACTTAAAGCATTGGAAACGTGCACTAGTGCTCGCTCCCACACAAAATTTAATAGTGGGAGCGGCACTAGTTTATTCGGCTCTTCAGTCTGGCAAGTTTGGATCGTTTGGAATGTTTGGTATGTTTTTCACCGATTCTTCCTAAACCACGCGATCATATCCGTTGTTACTGGCTTCGCCCCCAGTTGTCTGAGCATCGTAATGATCTGCCCCCGATGATACGAGGCGTGGTTGACCTTGTGAACCATTGCATGCCAAAGAACTGTTGTCCAAGGGTTGCCGCGAATATCCGTATATGAGAATTTCTCCTGCAGCTTTTCGTCGCTAAGCTTCACGATGAATCCATTCATGTCATTCTGATATTCTGCTATCCTTCTTTTCATATCTGCCAGGTCCGGGACCTCTTCCGGACTTGTGATGCGCGGCTGTGCGGAACCGAGCATGCGGTCGAGCCAGATCCTGTCAGCCCCGTGCAGGTGGGTCAGCGTCCCATGCACACCTCCATGACTCGACCCAAGGTCTCTCCGATATTGTTCCTCCGTCAATGGCGTGACCGCTTCGACCACGAGGTTCGTGGCCCATACGTCGTACGCATACAAGTCGCGGATGTCGGCGATGTTCATACATCAAAGTCCTTCTTGAGCTGTGCTAACCGCTGTAGCGCATCCAGCGGCGTCATTCTATCCGGATCGATCTTGCGAAGCGCGTCCCGGAGTTTGTCGTCCTTCACCTCAAACAACTGCATCTGGAATTCTTCCCCTTCCTTCTTTCCCGACCTTCCATGCGTAATGAGCTCTGAGGATTCGAGGTTCTTCAGGATCAATGCCGCACGGTCCGTGACTTCGGAAGGCAATCCGGCCATCTGCGCAACCTGAATGCCGTACGAATGATCGGCGAATCCCGGAAGGACACGGTGGAGGAAGACCACTTTGTCGCCGTATTCGCGCACGTCCACTTTGAAGTTCTTGACTCTCGGCAACACCTGCGTCAGTTCGTTCAACTCGTGATAATGCGTAGCGAACAGCGTCTTCGCGCCGATCCTCTGGTGAATGAACTCGGTCAATGCCCACGCGATGCTTATACCGTCGAACGTGCTCGTTCCACGTCCAACTTCATCCAGCAAGATGAGACTCTTCCGTGTAGCCGTGTTGACGATCTGCGCAGCCTCATGCATCTCCACCAGGAAGGTACTCTCGCCCGCCGCGATGTTGTCATTCGCTCCCACGCGCGTGAAGATCCGATCGACCAGGCCGATGCGCGCCGATTTCGCCGGGACGAAGCTTCCGATCTGCGCAAGCAACACAATGAGCCCGACCTGTCTGAGAAAGCTCGACTTGCCGCTCATGTTCGGACCGGTAAGAATGACGATCTGCGCATGCTCCGTATCGAGCGAGCAATCGTTCGGCTGATAGTGTTCGCCGGGAGGCAACAACTGTTCAATGACAGGATGTCGCCCTTCAACAATCTCCAAGCTTTCGGAATCGTCAATCATGGGCCGGACATACTTGTTTTCAACGGCCACCTGTGCAAGGGAGGCGAGACAATCGAACGTCGCCAACAGGCGCGCATTCTCCTGGATCTCCGCCGACCTGGCCGCCACAAATTCCCTCACTTCATGAAAGAGCGTTGTCTCCAGCTGCAAGATCCGCTCCTCGGCGTGCATCACTTTTTCTTCGTATTCTTTCAGATCGGGAGTGATGTACCGCTCGGCATTCGCCAGAGTCTGTTTCCGGATGTAATCGGCCGGGACCTTGTCCTTGTGCGAGTTCGTGATCTCGATGTAATACCCGAACACATTGTTGTACCCGACCTTCAGCGATCCGATGCCCGTACGCTCTCGCTCCGACTGCTGCATCCGCGCGATCCAATCCTTCGCGCCGTGCGACAGTCCGCGCACCTCATCGAGCTCTGCACTGTATCCCTTGCGAATGACGCCTCCGTTGGCCACGGCAGCCGGCGGATCATCCGCGATCGCGGCCTCAATGCGGTCAACAACTACCGGCATCGGCGCGAGTCGTGTTGCGATGTCGGTCAAAGTGGCCGACGCACACGACCCGGCTTTTTGCTGAATCGCGGGAATATAACGCAACGATGCTTTCAGCGCCGTCAATTCACGCGGGCCCGAACGCCCCGTGGCGATCCGGCCGAGCAGGCGCTCCATGTCGCCAAGATTGGACATGATCTCCTGAGCATCCCGGCGGAGCGAATTCTGTTCGACGAGCTCTCCGACGGAAGACAAGCGCTCGCGCAATGATTCGGGCCGTTTGAGCGGCCGGTGGACCCATTGCTTCAGCTGTCGCCCTCCCATGGGAGTGCACGTCCGGTCGAGGACCGAGAAAAGCGTCCCGTCCGTCGCACCGCTCATGGTCGATGTGATCTCGAGGTTCCGTTTTGTCGCCGGGTCGAGAGAGATGAAATCGGCGATGTCGACGGGAACGATCTTGCGTATGTGAGGCAGGTTCGATTTCTGCGTTTCCTGGAGATAATGCATGACTGCCCCGGCAGCGACGATGCCGACCGTCAGTTCCTCCAGTCCGAATCCTTTCAGCGACTGCGTTTTGAAGTGCATCAGGAGGGCTTCGTAGCCGTAATCGCGGTTGAAGACCCAGTCATCCAGTTTCGACAAAACGCAAGAGACCCTGTTCGCGAGAATTCGTTCGATCGCTGCAACGTCCCTTTTCTGAACAAGCACCTCCGAGACCCCGAGTCCGGCCAGGTGATCGGCAAGGCGCGCAAGCGGAAATTCGCCCGCGGCAAACTCTCCCGTTGATACATCCACCCAAGCGCATCCGAGGATGTCCGCCGACGTCGCGAGCGGCGAACCAAGGGCCACTGCCGCCAGGAAATTGTTCTGCTTCTGGTTGAGGACCTTGTCGGAGAACGCGACTCCCGGTGTGACAACTTCGATCACGTCCCTTTTGACGATTCCCTTCGCGAATTTCGGGTCTTCCAGCTGCTCACACACCGCAACCCGATAACCGGCGCGTACAAGCTTCGGCAAATATGCTTCCAGTGCATGATGCGGAAACCCGGCGAGGGGCACTTCGCCAGCCGCGCCGTTCCCCCGTTTTGTCAGCGTAATACCCAGCACCCGCGACGTCACTTTCGCGTCTTCCTCGAACGTCTCAAAAAAATCCCCCATCCGGAACAGGAGGATCGTGTCCGGGTATCGGGATTTGACGGATTGGTATTGCTGCATTAACGGCGTGGACATTTCGTTTTATAGCTCAGAATGCCGGCGTAAATTAATTAGTTCTCGCTGAAAAAGTAGGTTGCGTGCACACTGTGTTTGCCGAGATATCTTGCCGAGTCAGCTTTGGTGTTTGCTGTGTTGGTTGTTTGGTCGCCTCGACCGTCTCGCTCAGCTGAAGTTCCAGAGGTTGAAACTTAAAATCGCCCAGCCAACCCAGACTGACGTGGCGGTCGAACCTCGAACGCGGATATCGCCCAGCATGAAGCACCGTTTGAGCATACTGATGGCCGCTTCGATGCCACACCGGAAACGCTGCAGGCGCTTGAACCATCGAGCCCGCTGGTGCCGATGCTCGTGTGGGGTCAGTCGGCCAATCTTGGCAATGCTGACACGCCGTACGCCGAGTTCGCCAAGGGTTGCGATGTTCTCTGGGGTATAATATCCCTTGTCTGTGGCGGCCTCGGTGGGAGGTCCACCAAAGAGGCTGATAAAGCGTTCCAGTTGTGGAATGAGTTTGGTCTTGTCATTGGGATTGCCATGCTGGATGACGTAGTCGAGCAACAGACCAGATTGATCCTGCGTCAGTTGCATGGTACGACCGAATTCGTTGGGCTTGGCGAGCTTTCCCCTGCGAATGGGCCGGGCCTCCGGGTCGTGCATGGAGACGATGCGTTCGGGGATGGAGTCTCGACCGGCTAAGCGTTGGTCGATTTGCTCGAGAATCCTTTTGGCGAGATCACGTTGCTCGGTCAAACGCTTGACAACCGGAGACTTGTTCGCTCGATGAACCGTCGATACTGCAGCGCTGAACTGTTCCACCGTGTCTTTGGCGAGCAAACTGACCCGTTTGAGGGTCTTGTGAATCTGTTGTTTGCCGTCCTTGCTCTTTGACTTTAAGACCGCGCCCATCTGGGCCAAGGCCCGCTTGGTCGAGCGCACATGCGAGGCGATCTTCTGTCCGGCTTTCTTTGCGCTTTCGGTCAGTGTTTTCACCACTTGGTGGACCAACCCCAGATCGGTCGGGTAGCTGATATGCGTCTCCAGCGTGGTGGAGTCGATACGGATCTTTCGCGGCTTGATCTTCTTCGCCGTGATCAGATGCTTGACCAGTCGTTTATTGAGCGCACGGATCCGGTCTTCGCCCAAACGTTGGTTCAACTTGATCAACGTCGTCGCATCGGGCACCGCATCCATCAGCGACAGATGGCAGAAGAACCGCCACGAAATGCGTTCCCGCACTTCCTGTTCGACCTCTTCATAGGCCAGGCCGTAGCGGAACTTCAAGAACAGCATGCGCACATACACATCCACCGGAGTGCCGGGCCGACCCATCGTTGGGTCGAACATCTTCTCCAGCGGTCGTAGCAGCGTTCGATCCGACAGGAGACTGTCGACGGCTCTCAGTTCATCGTTAAGGGCATACAGTGCCGGGTCGATAAACCCGTCGCCAAAACTCATCTGAGGTGTTGAACGTCCTCGCATCGAAGGCATCCTTAGGCTGTGTTGCCCGTACAGACGTACAACGAAGCGGAATGTTGCATCTTATTCAGACTTTTTCAGCGAGAACTAATTAGCCACAAAAGGCACAAAATGCACATAATGTGAATTTTAGAGAATGAACTTTCTTACTTGAAGACGTGGAGATCCAAAATTAATGAGCATCCCGTGTTGTTGTTTCGCAGCACGAAGGTACCCCAAAATTAGTGCTGTATGTTTCTCGATGAGCGTGTGGACAGCTTTAATCTCAACCACGAGCTGATTGTCAACGAAAACATCAGTATTGTAATCTCCGAGTGGAAAGCCGTCCTCATCAAGAACTTGCAATGGGACTTGGGCATCAACTACGATCCCGAGCTTTCTTCGTCTGTGTACAAGCGCTCTTTCGTAAACTTTTTCAAAATGACCGTGCTTCAGATAGCAATGAATTTCGAAGCTTGTCTGTCGAACAATGTCGCATAATTGCAGTATGTCAAGCATAATAACCCCCTCTATTTGGAAATTAATTCAAACACTACATCAGGACTTGTCTAACTAGAACTTCAACTATTGTTAGCGATCTTCCCACCCTCCTTTCTTTTGTGACTTTTGTGCCTCTAGTGGCAAATACTCTTTGTGAATCCTATGATTCTTGAGCAGCCTCGACAGTGACATGACCATGCTCCAAATCCACAACAATCCTCACGACATTCGCCCGGCAACACACCACACAATCTTCGGTGTAGGTCTGCCGCACACCGCCGGTGGGATCGACCAGCGTCTCGTTCTCTTCCCCGCAATACGCGCAGCGATATGTCACGAATGGCGCAGTTTCCACGCGATCACCAACCCAAAGTACGCATTCGCACCGCCGAAGACAACGTGATTACCCTCGCATTCATGCCTTCATGTATCCCTTTTCTTTCTTTGCGTCCTTTCCGTTCTTTGCGGTTCAAGTTTTTCTCTTGACGGCGAAATCCACGATCTTCTGCAGTGCTTCACCAAAACCATACCCCGCGTTTTCGGCGCTTTCCATGAACGATACTCCCTCTGTGAGGTCGGGATTCGGATTGACCTCGAGGACATACACTTTGTTTGACGGCGACAACCGAATATCCACGCGGGCGTAGTCGCGACAACCGGTGATCAGGTAGGCATCCAAAGCCCGTTGCCGAACACGGCGCTCGGCCTCCTTAGATAACTTGGCGGGGCAGATCGTATGAATGCGATGATACGCTTCTTTTAGCGGATCCCATTTGACGTCGTAGCTGAGAATTGGAGGATGCTCCCCCGGGAGCTCAGAAAAATCGTATTCCAGGATCGGAAGGACCTGGGGAGGAGTGTTCCCAAGGATGGCGACATGAAGTTCCCGCCCGTCGATGAACTCTTCGATCAGGATGGGGGGAGAGAAACGCTGGAAGGCGTCGTTCACCCGCTGCGTCAATGCGTCGAGGTCATTGACGACGGAGCCGGCATCGACGCCGACGCTCGCGTCTTCCTTCGCCGGCTTCACGATCAGCGGATAATGAAGACCGTGACGGCGCGGAAATTTCGACTGCGTGAGCTGTCTGAAACGAGGCGTAGGGATTCCGCTCGCCAGGAGGACCTGCTTTGTCAGTCCTTTTCGGAGGCAGAGAGAAAGGGCGAATGGTTGAGAGCCGGTGTAGGGAATGCCGAGAAGGTCGAACACGGCGGCAACGGAGTTCTCCAGTCCGACCGTATCCTGGAACCCTTCGACCAGGTTAAAGACCACATCCGGCTTTCCTTTTTTGAGGGTGGAAAGGAGCGGAGTTACCTTGTCACGGATGTTGACCAAACGGACCCGATATCCGCGCCCCTCGAGCGCCTTGGCGATCGCCTGGTATTCCTCGACCTCCGTCGCCACGTCGATCCGGTATTCCGGAGTGAACGGCAGTGTGGCCGGGTCGACATTCTTCATTACCTCATAGATGTCCTTCCCCGTCTGATTATACACGATCGCGACGGTCAGTTTCTTGCGTGCCATACGCATAAAATAGCAGGAATCAGGCCCATCTCAAATACTCGTTGAAAGTACTCGAACTATTGGGTAGGTTTCGACCCGCCGACGAACAAAATTTCCGAACCTGAATGAGCTTCTATCCTCAGCCAAATCTTTGGACGTGCGGTCCGTTCGCGCTTAAGCACGCTCTCGCCACTCTCGGCATCTTTGCCAACGAGAAGGATGTTTCGAAACTTGCCGGGACGAATTGGTGGCACGGGACGGACGAGATCCAGCTCGCAAAGGCGGCACACCGTTATGATTGCACGCTGAAGGTCTTCCGCAGATTCAACGCAGAGCAGGCGCGACGCGAACTGAAGAAATATCTCAAACGAGGCATCCCTTGTCTTCTTTGCGTGCACGAATGGCAGCACTGGGTCACGGTGGTCAAAGAGGAAAGGGGTAAATTCATCATTTTGGACAGCCGTGACAGGGCCGTCCTGACGATTCTCACCTGGCGTCAATTGAGACGACAGTGGGTGTATCACGAACAGGATGAGGTCGATCGGAGAGCGGTCCAGACATTCTACGATTTCCATCCCGTCGAGCCGAAATTCCGGCTCCGCACGAGGGCGAAATTCTCAATCGCCCGTGCCAATTATCTTCGACGGCCGCTGAACCGGACGCTGTCGCGCCACTGGGAACAGTATGTGAATGACCTGCTCGAACTGTGCAAGCCAAGGACGGCCCTGAGCGAGCGGGTTTTCTCACTCGGGACATTCCTCCGTCGTCACGAGGCGATGATCGTCGATCAGGTGGACCTGTGGCACGGCTACATCGACCGGACGCAGGCGCGGCGCGTGCTGCGGCACCTGCATTTCGTTGCTGACACGTACGGTCTCGTCGTACATCAGGAAGATGAGAAACGCGCAATCGCCGGTATTACGGCGATCCTCACGCTATGGGCGGCGGGACGGTACGGAGTGTCGCCGGTGTATGGGGCGAAGAAGTAGCAGAGGGGATAAAGCCTGGATTGGTAAACGGTAAATAGTGAATCGTGAATAGTATGAAGGACCTGACAAAGGTGAAGCATAGAAGTGCGAACGTTCAGACTGAAGCCACAGCCAGTCCCCTTCTTCATTCGTAGTTCGTCAACCCGCCTGCCTCACTGATGTCCGCTCGGCGGGCAAGTCGATATTCGTACTTCACTCTTTCTGCGTTTGAATATGAACCCCGTCAGGGGTTCAACGTTTGTAGACCATTCCAAACACATCACCAGAACCCTGTAAGGGTTCCACGTTCTCTTTATCAGAAGGTCACAACCGGGGAAGCAGTGAGTTGGAGATGCGGGATTGTGGCGAAGCATCGGATGCATTGATCGCCGCCAGAGCTTCTTTCAACGATGAACGCAGCTCATCCACATTGATCTTCAGATACGATGGGGGAAAGAGATCGAGAATGGCGAGCGACTTGAGAATGTTCCTGCGGGCTCCTGACAGGCGTGGATGGACAAACACGAGATGAAACGCGGCGGCAGCCTGTATGATCCCCTGAAAAAAGATCCTTCCCTCTTCCTCTCTCTCCTTCCACACGTCTTCCCAGGCTTCATGCGCTTCCCAAAACTTCCCCTCGTTGAACAGCGAACGGCCTTTCTCGAATTTTTCTTGCTGTAACGGCGTTAACGAGAATTCATGGAGTCGGGTTCGGTCGACTGCGATTGTCGATTTTTTCGGAATGCGATTCACTGAATTGGCTCGGAATGTTTCGCATTGGACTCCTGCGGAGGGATTTCTACAGACAGGACGTCCCTACGGGACTAAGAAAGGATTGATGTTCATGCATCATCGTCCAAGCCCTACATTTGCGATGATGTGTAAGGGCCGAAATCGCTGCAACAACTGTATCCGACCTTTATTCGCGGCGCCCCGTAGGGGCGCCACTATTTGTAATACCGTCCGCGAGTGTTAACTCAGAGCCCCGTAGGGGCGACCTATTGTCTCAGAACTATTTCTTGTCTCTGTGTAATCCCTCAATCCCCCAGGTTTGCATCGTTTCCATCATCGAATAATTCGTCAGATCATATTGAATGGGAGTGACAGAAATGTATCCCGCCCTCACAGCGGCCTCGTCGAACTCGATGCCGACGTCCACTCTCTGTAATCCCCCCTTCAGCCAATAATATTCCTTGTTTGCGGGGTCGCGGCGGGCATCGAACGTGTCGTTCCACACCGCCCTTCCCATGCGGGTCACCATCACTCCTTTAAGCCGGCGTTTGGTCAACGGAGGAATGTTGACATTCAAGAGAGTTCCCTTGGGGAGACCGTGACGTGCGATCTGTTGGACCAGCTTTCGGGCAAAGGCCGCAGCAACGGAGAAATCGGCTTGAGCATACGTCGTCAAAGAGACGGCAATCGATGGAATGCCGAAGATCGTCCCTTCCGTGGCCGCAGAGACGGTGCCCGAATACAGAACACTGATTGCCGTGTTCGAACCATGATTGACGCCCGAAACAACGATGTCCGGCTTTTTCTTCAGGAGGGCCCGGACAGCGAGCTTGACGCAATCGGCCGGCGTCCCCTCCACGGCATACCCGAAGAATCGTCCGTTCTTCCTGTATTCCCGCACGCGGAGCGGATAGTTCATCGTGATGGCATGTCCCACTGCGCTTTGTTGCTGATGCGGGGCCACTACCGTAACGCGCCCTATGCGATGAAGCTCCTTGACCAGAGCTGCAATACCGGGGGCGTCAATGCCGTCGTCGTTGGAAACTAGTATGTTGAGTCTGCGGGCAGGTGACATAGGAATGGAAGACCGCAAAGCTGGAGCAACAGCAAGAAACATTAACCGCGAATGAACGCGACTATGTATTTAAAAAGTGAACTACACTTCTCAACCCACCTCAATCTTTATTTGTGTTCATTCGCGTCTATTCGCGGTTCGTCTTTTTTCAATAGCTCTCTTTTGAACCAGGGAAGTTCTTTGCTTTCACATCTTTCACATAATTCCCGATCGACGCCCGAATATCATCCGCCAGCTTCGCGTACTTCCGCACGAACCGCGGATGGAAATCTTCGTAGAGCCCAAGCACGTCTGGAGTCACGAGGATTTGTCCGTCGCAGTGCACACCCGCACCGATGCCGATCGTCGGGATCTTGAGCGACTTCGTTACTTTCTTTGCCAACTCCGCCGGGACCTTTTCCAAGACCAGCGAGAATGCACCCGCTTCCTCCAGCACTTTTGCATCGTGCAAGACGCGCTTCGCTTCTTCCGGCGTCGCACCCCGCGGCTGATAGCCGCCGAACTGATGGATCGATTGAGGCGTCAACCCGAGATGTCCCATGACAGGAATCCCGGCCCGGACCGTCATATCGACAAGTTTCGCGATCCGGCTTCCACCCTCGAATTTCACTCCACCGGCCCCCGTCTCCTTCATCACGCGTCCGGCGTTCCGGAATCCCTCCTCGTCATTCGCCTGATACGACATGAAAGGCATGTCGACAATGACCATAGCTCGCTCTACGCCCCGCACGACCGTCAGAGCGTGGTAGATCATCTGGTCGAGCGTCACGGGAATCGTCGTTTCGTGTCCCTGAAACACCATGCCGAGCGAATCCCCCACGAGCAAAAGGTCGATCCCGGCCTGGTCGAGCAGACGCGCCGTCAGAAAATCATACGCCGTCAGGCATGCGATCGCCTGGCGGTTCTTCTTGAGGTCGGCGATCGTCCGCGTAGTGACGCGCTTGGGTCCGCTGGTGGTCGTTTGGATCTTCACGTTGTCGCCTCCGCGAATACATTGTCGGACGTTGTAACGGCCTCGAACTGAGCGCCCCATGACCGGGAGCAGGCCGCGCGAACGACATCCGCCGCCGCCGCCATCGATACCGTTCTTCCGAGGATCTCGCCGAGAGTGATACTCTTGAGTTTGAGCATTTCACGAGCTCCAGTCTTTGCTTCCGGAGAAAGACCGGCGAGCACATCGACGATCTGCTCATGACCCGGACCGAGCAGGAGCGAACCGTGCTGTAATACCACCTCATTGCCGTTCCGTCCGCGAAACCTGCGCTGTGCGCTGCCGATGAGTTTCCTTCCGTACACCTTCACCTCACATCTCGCGGCGCTGGTGAAACAGACCGCGGACCGCGGGTCGCGATACTCCGCGCGAAAATCAGGCTGGCTCGATTCCAGGTCTGCATGGACGCCGAATGACGACAAAGCCGCGAGGAACGCCGAATTTACCCACCGGTAGACCTCCCCCATCGATCGTCCGTTCGCCGGAACGACCACCGCGTATGTCAGTTCGTCAGCGTGCAGAATCGCTCGACCGCCGGTCGGCCGGCTGACAATGTCGAACCCCAGCCTTCGAGCGGCATCGGCGTCGATGTCCGTCGGACGCTGATGAACTCCGAGCGAAACGGCCCACGGCTGCCAACCGTACAGCCGGAGCGTTGGCTGCAGTGCGCCTTCGGCACACGCATGCGCCGCTGCGGCGTCACGTTCCATGTTCCAGGTTCCCGAACGGCGGCCGCTCAGCTCGAGACGCCACGTCATGCGCGTTTCGACCTCCCGGAAATGATGCCCCGTTTGCTGGAGGCTATGAACGCGAGGACGTTGTGTACTTCGGTCGTCTGTTCCACCATCTCTTTGATCTTTGCCACTGCCTGCGACACGTTGAGGTTGGAGCGATACAGTACCTGGTATGTCTGTTCCAAGACTTCTACGTTGTGCGGCAGGAATCCCCTGCGTTTGAGCCCGACAGAATTCAATCCCTCGAAGACGAGCGGTTCTTGTCCGCAGAGGATATACGGAGGGACGTCTTTGACGACGCGGAATCCGCCGCCGACCATCGCATGGTCGCCCACTTTGCAGAACTGGTGGACGGGGGTCACTCCGCCGATGATCACCCAATCTCCCAAGTGCACATGACCGCCGAGGGCAACGCTGTTCGCCAGGATGACGCGGTTCCCAACGCGACAATCGTGACCGACATGTGCGTTCGCCATGAACAAGCAATCGCTGCCGATCATCGTTTTGCCGCTTTCTACCGTGCCGCGATTGAGCGTAACATATTCTCGCACCGTGCATCGGTCGCCGACCTCGAGCAGCGTCGGCTCTCCCTTGTATTTCAAGTCCTGTGGCGGACCGCCGACCGACGCGAATGGATGCACGCGACATTCCCGTCCGAGCCTCGTCCCGCTGCCGATGAAGGCGTGCGCGCCGACGGTCGTCCCTTCGCCGATGACGACGTCGTCTTCGACGACAACGTACGGACCGATGACGACGCGTTCTCCAAGCTGCGTTTTGTTGCCGACGACGGCGGTGGGATGGACCTGCGTGGGCATGGTGAGGTGCAGGATGTTCAGGAGGCGGACGAAGGGGATTGCTTACCGGGTTCGCGGTCGACAACGGCGGCGGTGAATTCGCCTTCGGCGACAACCGCTCCATCGACAAACGCGCGCCCGCGGATCTGGATGATCTTCGACCGGCGGCTGATCATCTCAACGTCCAGCACCAGTTGATCGCCGGGAACGACCGGTTTTCGGAACTTCACGTTGTTCATGGCCATGAAGTAGACGAGCTTGTTCCCGGGGTTTTCCACGCCGTTGAGGAGCAGGATCCCTCCCGTCTGCGCAAGCGCCTCGACGATAAGGACGCCTGGCATGACCGGCTGGCCGGGAAAATGGCCTGGGAAAAAGTATTCGTTCATCGTCACGCTCTTTACGCCGACGACCCGCTTGTCGATCTCGAAGTCCACGATCTTGTCTACGAGGAGGAACGGATTCCTGTGCGGCAGGATCCGCTGTATGGCGTTGATATCGAACACAACGCCTTCCTTCTTTTCATGCTGGTACTTCCGGACAAGTTTCTTCTGTTGGTACAATTTCCGGACACGTCTGGCGAACTCAATGTTGCTCGCATGCCCCGGCCTCGCCGCCAGGATCTGCGCCTTCAACGGAACGCCGATAAGCGCAAGGTCGCCAATGAGGTCTACCAGTTTGTGCCGTGCGGGCTCGTTCCGGAAGTGCAACTTCTTGTTGTTCAGCACTCCGGTCGTGCCGATGATGATCGAATGGTCTATGCCGAGCTTCGCGGTCAGCTTCTTCAACTGATCGCTGGTCAACTCACGGTCGACGATGACGATCGCATTGTCGAGGTTTCCTCCCTTGATAAGCCCCTGGTCCCGGAGCAGCTCGACCTCATGCAGAAAGCAGAAGGTGCGCGCATTTGCGTATTCGGGGACGAATTCCTTCTCGAGATTAAACAGTCCTGTGTGCTGACTTCCGAGAGCCGGATTGTTGTAGTCAATCACGACCGACACGCGGAAATCGTCGGCCGGGAGCGCGACGATGTCAACGCTCTTCTCCAAATTCTGGTAATGGACCACCTGGTCGATGATCAGATAGTCTTTCGGAGCCTCCTGCTCCTCCAGTCCCGCATCGAGCAGCATGTCGACAAACGGCTTGGCGCTGCCGTCGCCGATCGGCGGTTCGAGATTGTCGAGCTCGATCACCATGTTGTCCACCTGGAGACCGGAAACGGCCGCCAGAACATGTTCGGTCGTATGCACGCGGGCATTTCCGACGGCCAACGTGGTGCCACGAGCCACGTCGACGACATGGTCGACGTCGGCCGGGATCTCCGGAGTCCCTTCCATATCAACCCGGCGAAACCGAATGCCGTAGTTTTCCGGTGCAGGCTTGAATGTCATCTTCGTCCGGACACCGGTGTGGAGACCTACGCCGGACATCGTAACCGGTTTCTTGATGGTGACCTGTTGTACGAGCATGGAGATCCTTACTTCGACATCGAACGCTTGAGCTCTTCGAGGACCTTCTGAAGAGCGGTGAGTTCTGAACGGAGTTCCGGAAGTGAATGCAACACGGCGGTCACGCGGCCGGCGCGCACATGTTCCATGTGCGGCGTACCGAACCACGTCTTGCCGGGTTCGGTGATCGATTTGCTGACTCCCGTTTGACCGAGGATCGTGGTATGGTCGGCGATCTCGAGATGGCCCGCAATTCCGACCTGGCCGGCGATCCTGCAGTATGCGCCAATCTTTGAACTGCCGGAAACCCCCGACTGAGCGGCAAAGGCCGTGTGCTCACCGACCTCGACATTGTGCGCGATCTGGACCATGTTATCAAGTTTTACTCCCCGCTGCAACCAGGTTTCCCCGATCGTCGCTCGGTCAACCGTGCAGTTCGCCCCGATTTCGCAGTCCTCGTCTATCCGCACGATGCCCAGCTGCGGGATCTTGTCGTAGGATCCGTCCGGTTTTTGCACGAATCCGAAACCGTCGCTGCCGATGACAGTACCGGAATGGACCACTGTGCGGCTCCCGATGCGGCAACCGTGATACACGGTAACGTTGTCATATAGCACACAGTGTTCGGCGATCGACGCGTTCTTCCCCAAGACGACATGGGCGCCGACTTTGGTGTCGCGTCCGATGACGACGCCGTCGCCGACAACGCTCAGAGGTCCCACGGAGACGTTCTCGCCCAGCGTCGCCGACGCGGAAATAACGGCCGTTGGATGGATGCCCTGGAAGAACGGTTCGGGAGGAGGGATGAGGCGCTTGAGCACCCGGAGGAAGGCGGCGTACGGGTCGTCAACGATGATGAACGCTACGTCATTCCTGCCGGCAGAAGAAATGTTGAAGTCCGGTCCGACGAGAACCGCCGATGCCTTTGTTGCGGCAATGTGACGGGTGTACTTCAGGTTCGCGAGGAATGTAATGCCTCCCGGTCCGGCCTCTTCGATCTTGGCGGGCCGGACAATCTCTGTCTCAGCCTTCCCCACAACCCTTCCATGCAGCCACGCGGCGATCTCCGCGACGGTCATGGAAATTCAGTTCCTCCGTTCCGGCGTTGTCGTTGAGGGCAATGCGAGCTTCAACCGATCGACGATCTTCTGCGTCAGGTCGTGCTTCTCGTTCGAATACATCAGCAGGATCTCTCCGCTCTTGTCGAAGACGTAATCATATCCTTCTTCGCGGGCGACATCTTGCACGGCCTTGAAGATCTTGTCCTGGACGGGCTTCATCAGCTCGCTTTGTTTCGAGAACATTTCGCCGTTCTGGCCGAATTTCTGCTGGCGGAAGTCGTTCATCTTCTGATCGAGCTCTCGGAGCTCCTTTTCGGTTTCCGCCCGACGCTGGTCCGTCATAATCAGCTTCTTTTTGTCATACTCCTCGAACTTCTTCTTCCACTCGTCCTGCATTTGATTGATCGTCTTTTGCCAATCCGCCACCAGTTGATCGAGCTGTCGTTGCGCGTCCTGCGCCTCGGGCATCAGCTTGATCACCGATGTTGAGTTGAAATGTCCGATCTTCATTTGCGCCGGTGCCGTCGTGAACGCCAGCGCTGACAGCGCCACCACGGACCAGATGTGTTTCGTCATGGACGTCTCCGGTTCCAGGCTTACTTGGACTTCGTTCCGCCACGCTTCAAACGGTCGATCACCTTGTAGGTCAGGTCGTACTTCACGTCGGCATAGAGCAGGATCGTCGCTTCGCTGATCTTGTCGAACACAAAGCTGAACCCGTCCTCGCGGGCGACAGCTTCGATCGCTTTCAGCACCTTGTCCTGAATGGGCTGCAGCTTGCGTTCACGCAGCTTCACCGCCTCGCCGTCCCGAGTATCGAACTTCTGCGCATTGTATTCTCGCGCACGCTGCTGGAGGTCCTGCAACGACTTCTCTTTGGCCGCTTTCGTGGTAGGGTCGAGAAGCGCCTGCTTCTTCTGGTAATCTTCATACTCAGTTTGCAGTAGCTGGCCCATCTTTTCCAGCTCGTCTTGCCACGCCTTCACCTGGTCTTCGAGCTCTTTCTGCACCTGTTGCGCCTCCGGAAGCTCGCGCAGAATGGTGGCTGAGTTCACGTAAGCGACCTTGATCGCTTGCGCGGATGCTGTTCCCACCATCACACACACGGCAATGGTGGAAGTGATGAGAAGATTTTTCATTGAGAGGTGCCCTTCGTGAAGAGAATAGTGATCAACACAAAACATTCGGTGATAAGCTGCTGACGAGAAAATATTTTCCACGAAGGGCCACCAAGGAGTACTAAGAACCACGAAGGGAAATGAACATAAAGAACTCTTTCGTGGTCCTTCGTGATTCTTCGTGTTACTTCGTGGACAATTCTTTACATCAAAGCTCTACATGGATCCTAAAATGCGCGCCCGAATTGGAAATGGAACTGCCATCCCGGCCGGCCGCTTCCCGGCCTCGGTCCGTCGTAGCCAAATCCGTAATCAAAGCCGATCAGTCCAAGCGGATTCACGAGGAGTCGAACGCCGAATCCCGCCGACTTGTGGAGCTCATTCGGGTCCATGTACCTCGGTTCAATCCAAACATTCCCCCCTTCCGCAAACAACAGCGTGTAGATCGGAATGGGATTGAGCGCCAGTGCGAACCGGAGCTCCGTTGTGTATTTGATCATGCCTGTGCCGCCGCTGCGTGGACCGATGCCCCGCTCTTCGTACCCTCGAAGCGGCGTCACGGCGAATTGGCCGAGGCCCGTTCCTCCCATGAAGAACCGGTCCTGGAAAGGTATGTACGACGATCGCTCGAACCCGAAGATCATGCCGATCATACTCGAGGTCGTGAGCGTAATGCGTTGCGATGGAATGAGCGGAATGTACCAATCGGCGGCGAACACATGCTTATGGAATCTGGCAGTGCCGGGGAAGATCGGTCCGCCGGAAACCTCGGTCGACAACGAAAAACTCGACCCTTCCGAAGGGAAGATAGGACTGTTCGTACTGTTGCGGGAGATGACCTGACCGACGCCAAACTGCGATGACGTCCCAACGAGGAACAGTTCGTCGGTCTCTCCGGAGAACGGCTGATATTTGTTCCGCTGATACCGCACCGTCCAATCGCCCCGGAACAAATAGTCGGGCCACCGAAATCTTCGTCCGACACGGAAAGAGATACCCGAATACCGGATGTCCGCAAAATACTTCTGCTGCGTGTCGAAGATGTTGAATCCGAAAAGCGTCGGCGTGTCGAACATCCACGGCTCCTGGAAGCCGATGGAGAACGTGCGATACATTGTGCTGACGCCGAACTGATAGTCGAACGTCAATACTTGACCCGCACCCCCCTTGAACGGCTCGCGCAGAGAGAAATTGTTGAAAGCGAGCCCGATGCCGCCGTTGAATCCGAATGCCCCGCTGTAGCCCACCGACATGTTGAACGTGTCGCTGGACTTCTCCTCAACGCTGTATTCCAGCTCGACAGTCTTTTCGTCCACCGGACGGACGTCCGGCTTGACCTTCTCCGGATTGAAATAGTTCAGCTGCGAGAGCTGTCGTATGCTTCGGATGATCAGTTGGCGGCTGAAAAAGTCTCCCGGCTTGGTCAACAGCTCGCGCCGAATGACCTTCTCATACGTCTTGCCGTTGCCCGTAATCACCACACGACCGATTCGGAATTGGTTCCGTTCACGCACTTTCAGGAGAATGTCGAGGCTGTCCCCGCCGACCACGGTCTCGACTGGATCGGCCTGGAACCACAGATATCCATTGTCCGAGTAAAGGGAGGTCACATCCGATTCTTCCTCGTTCCGGAAAAGGTTCGCTGTGAACCGTTCCTGATCGTACACGTCTCCGGTCGCGAAACCGAGCCGCTCGGACAGCACCGCGGAAGGATAGACCGTGTTCCCCTCCCATGCGATATTTCGCACGTAATACTGGGGCCCTTCGTAAACATACAGATCGATCGTCATATACCGCTTTCCAGCGTCGTATGCGATCGAATCCGCCAGGATCTCCGCGTCGCGGAATCCGTTTTTCCGGTAGTACTTGATGAGCAGGTCCTTGTCTCCCTTGTACTTCTTCCGGTCGAACTTGTTCGTGGCGAAGATCTTCCACCACGTCCTCTCCTTCGTCTCCGCCATTTCCCCCTTCAGGTCGTCGTCGTCAAATCTCGTGTTGCCGTGGAACCGGATAAAGTCGACTTTGACGTCCTCCCCTTCCTCAATGTTCAGCACCAAGTTTACCCTGTTTTTCAGAGTATCAGCGGCCGGCCGCAGTTCAGGCGTGATGACGGCGTTCAAGTATCCTTCCTTGTCGTACTCATACTTTAGAGTACGCACCACCGTCGTGAGGTCCTGGGCAGTGATCAGTTGTCCTTTCAACAGACTGATCTTTTTCAGGATCTCATCTTCGCTCAGCTCGTCGTTCCCCTTCACTTCGATCAACTCCAGGCGGGGATTTTCTTTCACCCGGATCAACAAATAGATGCCGTCCTGGACGCGGTTTTCTGAAAGGATCTGAACATCGCCGAACAGCTTCAACCGATGGAGGCGTTCAATGGCCGTGCGGGTTTGTTCGCCGGGGATCGTAAGTTCGTCCCCGACGCGGAGGCCCGTATTGGCGATAATGGCCGCCGGGTCTGCTGAGGTTTGTCCTTCGACGGAAATGCCGAGAATGCGGAACACCTCGGGGCGCGTTTGAGCCCTGAGGGGAAGGACGGCAACGATCAGAAGGAAGAGAAGGGTCTTACAGCTTTGCGACACTTTTGAGGAACCTTTCCACGTACTGGGCGGGGGCAAACCGCGGTTGTTGCACCTGTTCGCTTACCATCCCATACCGCCGCTCTCGTTTCTGGAAATCCGCGACAGCGGCGTACAGATGCTTGCGCCGAAATGACGGCCAATACTCATCGGCAAAAACCATCTCACTGTAGGCCAGTTCCCACAGGAGAAAATTGCTAATCCGATGCTCTCCGCTTGTACGAATAAGAAGGTCGGGGTCGGGAAATTCCCGCGTGGAAAGGTATTGCGCAATGGTCGCTTCATTGATCGTTTCAGGATGCACGACGCCGGCGCGAACGTCCTGGGCCAGGCGGCGCATTGCCCCCGTCAGGTCCCAGCGGCCGCTGTACGACAGGGCCAGATTCAGGGTCAGGCCGGTGTTATTCCGCATCATCTCAATGGCTTTGAGCAATTCCTCGCGAACATCCGACGGCAAAGCGTCAATATCTCCCACGGCCTTCAGACGTACTTCGTTCTGGTGCAAGCGATCGCGCTCATCGCGCAACGCCCGGAGCAACAAGCGCATCAACAGGGAAACTTCGTCTTTCGGGCGTTTCCAGTTTTCCGTCGAAAACGCGTAGAGTGTCAAATACTGGACGCCCAGCTGACCGCATGCCTCAACGATGTCCCTGACCGAGTTCACACCTTCGTTGTGGCCCGCTATTCTGGGCAAACCACGTCGCTTCGCCCAACGCCCGTTTCCGTCCATGATCACGGCAATATGCACAGGAATGGCACCCGACTGCTTCAGGCGATCCTGATGCTTCTTGTCAATCCCTGTTGCGTGCACGAGTGGCACGAGATTCGACGTCCTTTTGACTGCAAAGTGAAAGGGAATAAGAAATTAGAGGATTTTGAAACGAAAGTCAAAGAAAGACAACGATTTACGGTGATTGCACAATAAACAACGTTCATATTCGTTTAGTTGACTGACCCTCAGATTCATTGTATATTCATTGTCACAGACGGGTTCTCAGGAGTCGAGGTTCCATCTACATTTCATAGGGGCGCAATGGAAGGCAATTTTTCCAACCGAGTTCAAGACGTCATTCGCCTAAGTCGCGAAGAAGCCCTCCGGCTCGGACACGATTATATCGGCACCGAACACCTCCTTCTCGGCATCATTCGCGAGGGAGAGGGGATCGCCGTAAAGATCCTCCGCAATCTCGGCGTCGATCTGTACAAGTTGAAGAAAGCGATCGAGGACACTGTCCGCACATCGGGCGGAACGTTGACCATTGGCAACATCCCCTTGACGAAGCAAGCCGAAAAAGTCCTTAAGATCACGTATCTCGAGGCGAAACTCTACAAATCCGATGTCATCGGCACGGAACATTTGCTCCTGTCGTTGCTTCGCGACGACGATAACATTGCGGCCCAGATCCTGCACCAGTTCAACGTGCATTACGACGTGGTCCGGAACGAGCTCGACAATATCATTTCCGGGAAACCCTCCACCCCTCCCGCCCAGGGGGGGCATGGTGCTCAGGAAAAGAAGCAGGAACGCTCAAAGACACCCGTTTTGGACAACTTCGGCCGCGACCTGACAAAATTGGCCGTTGAGGACAAACTCGACCCCATCGTTGGACGGGAGAAGGAAATCGAGCGGGTGGCCCAGGTCTTAGCGCGGCGGAAGAAGAACAATCCGGTCCTCATTGGAGAACCGGGTGTCGGCAAATCGGCCATCGCTGAAGGTCTTGCGCTTCGCATCGTTCAGAAAAAGGTATCACGCGTCCTCCACGACAAGAGGGTCGTCACGCTCGACCTGGCGGCGCTCGTCGCCGGGACAAAGTACCGCGGCCAGTTCGAAGAGCGGATGAAGGCCGTCATGAACGAGCTCGAAAAGGCCAAGGACGTCATTCTGTTCATCGACGAGCTTCATACAATCGTCGGTGCAGGCGGAGCGAGCGGCTCGCTCGACGCCTCCAACATGTTCAAGCCGGCGCTCGCGCGGGGCGACCTCCAGTGCATCGGTGCAACAACGCTGGATGAATACCGGCAGTTCATTGAGAAAGACGGCGCACTCGACCGCCGGTTCCAGAAGATCATGGTCGACCCAACGACCGTCGATGAGACGATCCAGATCCTCCAAAACATCAAGTCGAAATACGAGGAGCATCACGGCGTCAAGTATACGGCCGATGCCATCGATTCAGCGGTGCGGTTGAGCGATCGCTATATCACCGACAGGTATCTGCCCGACAAAGCGATCGACGTCCTTGATGAAGCCGGTTCACGCGTCCATCTTGCGAACATCAAGGTGCCAAAAGAGATCCTGACGCTCGAAGAAGAGATCGAGAAGATTCGTTTGTCGAAGAATCAGGTCGTGAAGAATCAGAATTTCGAGGAAGCGGCCCGGCTGCGCGATCTGGAGAAGAAATTGCTGAGCGATCTGGAAATCGCCAAACGCGAGTGGGAATTGAAGGCGCAGGACACGGTCTATGAAGTTGGGGAAGAAGACTGCTCCGCCGTCGTGGCCATGATGACGGGAATTCCCGTGCAGAAAGTCGCCCAGAGCGAGTCAGAAAAACTTCTGAAGATGGAAGATGCGCTCATGGCAAGAGTGGTCGGACAGGACGAACCGATCACAAAGCTTACGCGCGCGATCCGACGAGCCCGCGCAGGTCTCAAGGATCCCCGCCGCCCCATCGGATCCTTCATCTTCCTCGGTCCCACAGGCGTGGGAAAGACCGAGCTGGCAAAGGCTCTTGCACGCTACCTGTTCGATACCGATGAATCACTCATCCGGATCGACATGAGCGAATACATGGAGAAATTCTCCGTTTCACGCTTGGTAGGCGCCCCTCCGGGATATGTGGGATATGAAGAAGGGGGGCAACTGACGGAGAAAGTGCGCAGAAAGCCGTATTCCGTCGTGCTTTTGGATGAGATTGAAAAGGCCCACCCTGACGTCTTCAACATCTTGCTCCAGGTGCTGGATGACGGGATCCTTACGGACAGCCTCGGCCGACGTGTCGATTTCAAGAACACAATCCTTATCATGACGTCGAACATCGGTTCGCGCGACATCAAGGCTACGGGCGGGATCGGATTCTCTCAAGGAACGGAAAAAGACAAATATCAGGCGATGAAGGGGAACATAGAAGATGCGTTAAAGCGCGTTTTCAACCCGGAATTCCTCAACCGGGTCGATGATGCCATCATCTTCCATGCCCTCGAACGGCACCACTTGTATCAGATCATCGATATCGCCGCCCGGGAGCTGTTCACCCGGATGACGTCATTGGGAATCACGATCGAGTTGACGAAAGGGGCGAAGGAGTTCCTCTCAGACAAGGGCTTTGACCCCGCTTTTGGGGCGCGTCCATTGCGGCGCGCCGTCCAAAAATACGTCGAAGATCCGCTCGCGGAAGAGATCCTGCGGGGCACCTTCCAGAACGGCAGCAAGGTGCGCGTGAAGCTCAATCGCAAAAAGGAAAGCCTTGAATTCGTCGATTCCAGCCGGGACAAAGGAAGCGACGAGATCAAGGAAGAGGGTGAAGAGGTCGTCGACAGCAACTAAGGCGGATGGACCCCATGCAAGCCCCCGGTTCAGCCAGCCGGGGGTTTTTCTTTATGTAGAGCAAAAGAACCGACAATGGCTCTACCCCCGACCTATCTCTTCTACAAACCGTACGGTGTCCTGAGTCAGTTTACGCCGGAAGGAGGGCACCCGACGCTCTCGGACTACGGTCCGTTCGCACGCGTCGTGTATCCCGCAGGGCGGCTCGATGCGGACAGCGAAGGTTTGCTCTTGCTGACGTCGGACTCAAATCTCCTTCATCGTCTGACAGACCCGAAATTCGGTCACGAACGCACGTACCTCGCTCAAGTCGAACGCGTGCCATCCCCCGATGCGATCGTCCGATTGTGCAACGGAGTCATGATCGGCAAGTACCGCACCCGACCGGCAGTCGTCCGGTTGCTGCAAGAAGAGCCGGACCTTCCGCCGCGTCCGGTGCCGATCAGGCACCGCGTGACAGTTCCGACATGCTGGCTTGAGGCGCAATTGACGGAGGGAAAAAACAGGCAAGTACGCAGGATGACAGCCGCGGTCGGACATCCGACGCTGAGGCTCGTAAGGACAGGAATCACATTCCTCACGACGGAAGGTCTGAAACCGGGAACGCTCCGAGAACTCTCGGACGACGAAGTGCGCCGACTGACGGAACTCGTCGGCGCACCGCCGTCCAAGCATTCTGAGGAAACTTCAAAGAGCTTGCGATAAATCTTCTTCAGAGTTTTTCCAAAAGATAATCCGTCAGCATCTGAAACAGATGCACGCGTGTCGTGCCGCCGCCGATGCCGTGATTCTTGTTGACATAGAACATCGTCCGGAACTGTTTACCCGCCTTCTGCAGTGCATCCACGAATTGCGTCGTATTCTGCCAGTGCACATTGTCGTCCGTCGTTCCATGCACGACAAGCAGATTCCCCTTCAATAAACCGGCATGCGTGGCGGGTGCGCTCTCCGCATAGCCCTCCGGATTTTCTTGCGGAGTACCCATGAAGCGTTCCGTGTAGATCGTGTCGTAGAATTTCCAGTGCGTCACAGGAGCGACGGCAATGGCGGTCTTGAATTGTTCGGCACCTTTGAGCAGCGTGAGAGCAGACATATACCCTCCATAGCTCCATCCCCAGATGCCGATCCTCGACTTGTCGACGTACGGTAACGTGGCAAGGTACTTTGCCGCTTCGATTTGATCGTTGACTTCCCATTTTCCAAGATGCTTATACGTGATGGTCTTGAAATCCCTGCCGCGAGCCCCCGTGCCGCGACCATCGACGCTCACGATCATGTATCCATGCTGCGCAAGCATCTGGTGCCACAGATAGTTCGTGCCCCCCCAGGCGTTCCGCACGGTCTGCGACCCCGGTCCGCCATAGACTGTGAACAGGACCGGATATTGCTTCGATGCATCGAACGCCACCGGCTTGATCATGTACCCGTTGAGCGAAACGCCGTCCGTTGTCGTGAACTGAAAGAAGCTCGTCTCTCCCATCGCATAGTCTTTCAACATTGCCATCGGATTCTCTTCCATCATCCGGACTCGTTTGCCGTCCATGGTAATCAGTGCGGTCTTGGACGGCGTCGTGATCGACGAATAGGAATCGACGGCGAATTCCGCCGTAGGAGAAATGTTGATGCTGTGATTGAAACCGTCGGTGGTGAGCTGACGCTGGCCCGTACCGTTCAACGTGATGGCATATACTTGCGACTCGATCGGGGTCTTCATCGAGGCGCTGAAATACACGATCCCCCGTTTCTCGTCGACGGCATTGATCGAACCGACGTCCCACGCGCCCTTCGTCACCTGGCGAAGGACCTTGAGGTCGACATCGAGCAGATACACATGCGAGAAGCCGTCACGGTCGGACACATACAGCCAGCGTCCGCCCCCTGCGGCGGTGAGTCCATATCCTTCCTCGATCCACACCTTTGATTCTTCGGTAAAGAGAACGGTCGTTGCTCCGGTGGCCGGATCGGCGGCCAGGTATTCCAGCTTTGTCTGCGCGCGATTAAGTCGGGCGACAAGGAGCCGTTTGCTGTCCGGTTGCCAGAATATTCTCGGCACATACGTGTCATCATTCGTCCCGATATCCACCGTTGACGTTGCGCCGGTCGAAAAGTCATGGATGCACACACGAACGATGGCGTTTGCGTCGCCTGCTTTAGGATATTTCATCCTCATGGACGAACCGCGCATGCCCGCGTGATCCACCATGTTGAACTCCGGGACGCGTGTCTGATCGAGCCTCCAGTACGCCATCCGCTTCCCGTCCGGAGAGAACTGCATGCCGTCCGAAATCCCGAATTCTTCCTCATATACCCAGTCGAACTTGCCGTTCATGATGTTTTCGCTGCCGTCGTTCGTCAACCGTCGTTCAGTTCCGGCGGCCACATCGATGTAATAGATATCGTTGTTCCGCACGACCGCCACGCCCTTGCCGTCCGGAGTGAATTTTTGATTCCATTGTTCGACGTCGACGTTTGTGATTTGTTGAAATGTCTTCTGAGGAACGTCGTAGACGTAGAGATTGCCGGCGGGCGTCAAGCGGGAGAGATATTGTTTTTCGGGCGGCGGACCGGCCAGGAGAACTTTGGATTCATCGGCGGAGAGCCGGAATGCGCCGATTCGCACGGGTTTGGCGTCGGGCGTTGATTTGAGGAAGCTGCCGTCGAGGAAGAGCTTTCGGGTTCCCGTCGCTGCATCAACAGAGACGAGATTCACCATCTTTGTGGACGTATCCGTTTCGGTGGTGATGAATCGACGGCCGTCGTTCAGCCAACGAGAACCGCCAAAGATTCGTCCGGAGAATGTGCTGGAACCGTAGAGTTCCTGCACAGTGAAGTTTTTGCTCCCCTGCTGGGCTGACGCGGGAATAAAGAGAACGATGAAGATGAACAGGCAACGGAGATAAGATTGCATGAGGTAGGCTCCAGTGGTGTGTGCGGGAAATAACTTAGAGAAATCGAGCAGGAGGCGCAATCTGCGAAGGGCACAATAAAAAACCCCGACGCACCTACCAGGCGCCGGGGTTTAGGGAGGCTGTTACGGAACCCACCTGGTTCTCCTCTCACAGGCGGGTCCAAGTGATTGAACATCGATCTCCCGGTTCAGGTTCCCACTTCTGAACATTCTTCGGAGAGTCCTTCGGTGGCAGTTCAGACGATTTTTTTGTTACTTTAACGACTTTCGTGATAATCACTTAGCCTCTCCATCCAGGAGTTTTCGAATGGCTGCGACGCTCTCCGTTACAGATAATCGAACCGGGAAAGTCTACGAGATCCCGATCCAGAACGGCACTATTAAGGCGATGGACCTCCGGCAGATCAAGTCGGGGGAAGATGATTTCGGCTTAATGTCCTATGACCCTGCGTTCATGAACACCGCCTCCGTCAAGAGCAGCATCACGTTTATCGACGGCGACAAGGGTATTCTCCGACATCGCGGTTACCCGATCGAAGAGTTGGCTGAAAGTTCCACATCCTTCATGGAAGTAGCCTATTTACTCATGTACGGCGATCTGCCGACCGAAACGCAACGCGCAGAATGGCGCCAGCGGATCCGCCACCACACATTCGTGCATGAAAGCATCAAGAAACTGATGGAGGCCTTCCGGTATGACGCACATCCGATGGGCATGTTCATCAGCACGATCGCAGCGCTCTCGACCTTTTACCCCGAAGCGAAGGAGATCATGGACCCGGAGATCCGGATGAAACAAGTACACCGGCTCATTGCCAAGGTCCCGACTATTGCTGCATTCGCGTACCGGCATTCGAAGGGCATGCCGTATATTTACCCATCGAACGATCTGACGTATGCCGGCAACTTTCTCAACATGATGTTCAAAACCGGCGATTCGCCGTACCACATCCATCCCGCGCTGGAGCGCGCGCTCACCGTGCTCTTCATCCTGCATGTTGACCATGAGCAGAATTGCAGTACAAATGCGATGCGCATGGTCGGAAGCTCGCATGTCGACCCCTATTCCTCGACTGCGGCAGCGGCGGCGGCGCTCTGGGGACCGCTCCACGGCGGAGCAAATGAAGCCGTCCTCCGGATGCTCGATGAGATCGGTTCGATTAACAAAGTTCCAGCCTTCATCAAGGAAGTCAAGGAAGGGAAAGGACGCTTGATGGGATTCGGACACCGGGTCTACAAGAATTACGACCCGCGCGCCAAGGTCATCAAGAAACTCGCCGACGACGTCTTCGAAGTGACGGGCAAAAATCCGATGCTCGACATAGCCCTCGAACTCGAACGGATCGCTCTGCATGACGACTATTTCATGAAACGCAAGTTGTATCCCAACGTCGACTTCTATTCCGGGTTGATCTACCAGGCTATGGGATTCCCGAAGGACTTTTTCCCCGTCCTGTTCGCAATCCCCCGTACGGTCGGCTGGCTGGCTCAATGGATCGAGCATCTTCAGGATGCGGACCAGAAGATCGCCCGGCCCCGCCAGATCTATCTCGGCCACGACGTGCGGACGTGGGTGCCGATCGAAAAACGCGGGAGGTAAAGCCGCATGAAAATACAGCTTCCACACGGCATTCTGCTCAACTATGTCGAGCGGGGGAATCCCTCGGGTCTGCCGGTGGTCTTTATCCATGGCTTTCCCTTTACACACCGCATGTGGGACCCGCAAATGCGGGCCCTCCCCGCCGGCATCCGGGCCATCGCTTACGACGTTCGCGGTCACGGCGATAGTCAGGTGGCCGATGGACAGTATACGATCGAATTTCACGTCGACGACCTTCTTGCGCTTCTCGACCATCTTGTTATTGAAAAGGCTGTCGTGTGCGGCTTGTCGATGGGCGGCTATATAGCGTTGAGAGCGGTGGAACGGAATCCCGACCGCGTGCGGGCCCTCGTTCTCGCAGACACGCGCAGCGAGGCCGACACCAACGAGGCCAGAGTGAAGCGTTCGGCGTCCATCCGTGCCGTCAAGCTGGAAGGTGTGCCGACATTTGCCGAAAACTTTGCAAAGGCGGTGTTCGCACCCGAGACGTTCACCAAACAGCCTCAAACGATCGCCTTCATCAAAGATCTGATGCGTTCCAACACGATGCTCGGGATCTCCGGGACTCTCATCGCGCTCGCCGCACGAACCGACACGACACCCTCGCTCTCCCGCATTTCTGTGCCGACACTCATTCTGGTCGGAGAACACGATGCTCTGACTCCTCCCGCCGCCGCCGAATCTCTGCACAAGCACATCAAGGATTCTACGCTCACGGTCATCCCCGGAGCGGCCCATATGTCGAATGTTGAGAACGAGGCCGCCTTCAACAAAGCATTGATAGGTTTTCTGCGAACGTTGTGACCAGTCGTCCCTCCTGGACACGGTTGAACGACGACGTCGTTTCGTGCCGCAAGTGTCCGCGGCTTGTGCAATGGCGCGAGGACGTCGCCCGGACGAAGATAAGAAGGTTTCAGGATCAGCAGTATTGGGGAAGACCCGTCGCCGGGTTCGGCGACCACCATGCACGGCTTCTCCTCGTAGGCCTGGCTCCGGCAGCACACGGAGCAAATCGCACGGGACGCATGTTTACCGGCGACCGAAGCGGCGACTGGCTTTATGAGGCCCTCCATCGGTTCGGGTTTGCCAACATGGCGGCTTCCACGCAGCGTGACGATGGACTGGCGCTTAGCGGCTGTTTCATCACGGCAGCCTGTCGCTGCGCGCCTCCGGCAAACACACCGACGCCCGAAGAACTCGACAACTGCAGACCCTATCTCCATCTGGAACTCGACCTTCTCCACAATGTGCGCGTCATTGTCGGCCTCGGCAAGACTGGGTTCGACTCGGCACTCCGGGTTCTCGCTGATCGCGGCATAGCGATTCCCAGGCCCCGCCCGGCGTTCACGCACGGACTCGAAGTTCATTTCCCCGCAGGCCTCAGGCTCCTCGCCTCGTATCATCCAAGCCAGCAAAACACCTTCACGGGCACGCTGACCCGGACCATGTTCCATTCGGTGTTTCGTCGCGCACGCGCGCTCGTCGACCACCCATGACCCGCCGCACAGTGATAGCTTTTACGGCCGTTGTGGTTTTCAGCGCAGCTGCCGGGCTGCTCAGGATGAACGACCTATCGCTCTTTACCGACAGCACGCGCTACGTCATCTGGGCCACCAGCCTCAGCAACGCGAACGGATGGATCGACGAGACGACTCCCGATCCCAATCGGTTTGTCGTGAACGCGCCATTCTATCCACTGCTCATTGCGCCGTCGCAATGGATCGAGCAGAATTCCCTTGCCGCCGCAAAGTCCATGACATTGCTGTACGGACTGGCTGCCATTGCGCTCTTCTTTCTTTGGAGCCGACGCACGGTCGGCGACACTACGGCACTCATTATTTCAGCCGCATTTGCGGTAATGCCGTTGACAATTGTCCTTTTTACTGAGGCGCTGTCGGAAGCACCGTTCCTTGTGCTTGTTTTCGCAATCCTTGTGCTCACAGAACGTTCGCTTACTCGGGAACTCACAGGACGCGAACGGGTCGCTTTGATCGCATTTTCGGCGGTGATCCCCCTCGTCCGCGAGATCGGCATAGTCTTCGTCGCAGCCATCGTAGTCGATCTTGTCCGCCGCCGCCAAAAGCGCACTGCTGCCCTCATTGCGGGGGCGACCGTGATCGCTGCTGCCGTGTGGACCTATCGTAATCTCGTTCTCATCGGCGCGCCGCCGATGTCGCAGAGCGCGAACGTTCGATTCATTCTGCAACACGTAGCAACCCCGGAAGGCGCACCGTTGGCCAGAGAATTTGTAGAACGATTCTGGCTGAACATTCGATCGTATTCGGATGAGCTGGGGGGCATGGTCCTCTTTCCTTTCCCACTCAATCTCGTTCGAGGCAGCTCGGGTCCCTTCATTGCGCTCGTAAATATCTTCCAGTCAGCAAAGTCCTATCTTCCGATCCTCTTCCTGCCGGCCGTCGCTTTCGGAACGTATCGGGACCTGCGCGCCGGAGGGACCGCTTTCGTACGAACGGTGTTCCTCGTTCTGTATGTTGGCGTCGTTCTTCTCTATCCCGTTCAGGACATCCGTTTCTTTCTTCCGATCATTCCGTTCCTCTTGATTGTTCTTGCACGCGGTGCGCAAGGGATCATAGATGTCCGGCCGGGCATTGGCCTTCATCTTGCCGTCGGGGCGGCCGCATGCGTCATTGGGGCGAATGCCTTTGCCAGCGCTGAATTGATCCGCACAAACCTGACCTATCTTCGAACGGCGGACGATCCTGCCGCCCCGGCAATGACCGGCTTTTATGCGACACCCTGGTCTGTAGTCGGTTCCTGGATCACCGATTCGACGGCCCATGACGCCGTCATCGCCAGCCCGGCAAAGGAGATCGCTCCGTTCACGCACGGACGATTGGTGCTGGAGATCAATCGGGCCGTCCCGCTGCCGGCATTTGAATCGCTCCTCCGCGACCATGACGTGTCGTACCTGCTTGTGCCCGAA
>Ga0156245_1124_pt1 | contig 45703 bp, 30 predicted proteins | sample RifCSPlowO2_12_FD_107892 | JGI IMG/M metagenome (GOLD analysis project Ga0156245, IMG submission 107892) | Ignavibacteria bacterium RIFCSPLOWO2_12_FULL_56_21
CGCTCCGCCACGGGCAGTCCGAGCCGCTTCTTGAAGAATTCCGTCGGCTCAAGCCGGTCGACCGATAACCGTCTCTCGAATGGACGCAACATCAGAAATACATCGAAGCCCGCCTCGTTGAGCGAAGAGAAAACGAGCTTCGAAGCATCTGTAGACAATGACAATTGGTAAACGCCGGAGATCGAGTTGGTGATCGGTATGTCCGCTCCGGACGACAGATCGCGGACATAAATATTATTGATGCCGTTTCGGTCGGAGACATACATCAGACGGGCACCGTCCGGTGATGGAATGGGCGACATCTCATCGCTCAGCGCGTCGTTGGTCACACGGCGGATCGTCCGGGTCGCCACGTCCAGTTCATAGATATCCCGTTGACCCGTTCCAAAGAATGCCTTACGGCCGATCAACGCGGTCCGGTCCGCCCCAACCCGATCTTGCCGATCGGAGACGAAATAGATCTTCTTGCCGTCGTGCGAGAATACCGGGTCGAAGTCGGAATATATGTCGTCGGTAAGGTTTGTCAGTTGGCGGGACTCGAGATTGTACACATAAATATCCGACTGAGGCGCCTTGACGCCGGAAAAGACAATGTACGTTCCGTCGTGCGACCAGTCGACGGAAAAGACTCCGTCAAGCGGCATGTCGATCTTTTCTCTGTCGCCGGATTCAATGTTCACTGTGATCACGGCATCGCGAGCCCCGGCCTTCGTTGCAAGCGCGATCTTTTTCCCGTCCGGCGACCAGGTCAGACCCGGCGTCAGCAGGTGGAGCTCTTCGAATTCGCTTGTTCTCTGTCCGTCCACAACTTTGTCGAGGATCTCTCCGTCGATCGCAGAAGCCAAAAAGACGTCGAGATAGTCATCCCTGTCGGACATGAATACGATTTTGTCCCCTTGAGGCGAAATGGCGGGGCTTGTATTGTAGAAATTGCCGAGTTTTGTGTGGTCCGTGATCCGTTTGTGTGCAAAATCCTCCGGTTCTTCCCTTTTGGCAATATCCGGCCAGTAGGTGACCTTCATTTCCTTTTCCCAGCGTTCTGAAAGTTCCTTGATCGTCAGTCCGATCGTCGCTTTGAAACCCTGGTCAATGCTCCGCGATCCCTTGATGCGATTGAGGATCTCAGAGATCTTCTGTTCTCCGTACTTCATGGCGATGTAGTGCCATACCGCCTGTCCACCCCGATAGGCAAAATATCCTCCGAGATAATCGATCGGCGGAAGATACCCGTGGATCGTAGCGTCCCGGAGGAACATGTCGGAATTCGTATCCCATTTCAGCGCCGCATACTCGGCCAGTCCTTCGTTCATCCACAGCGGCAGGGCTACGGGTGCGCGACTCGACAAAAGAGCCTGAATACTGCCGCCGTAGAACATGTCATTGATCACGGCATGCACCAATTCGTGATGCAGTACGTGACGGAACATGTGGTAGTTGCCTTCGAACGGCACCACCACGCGGTTCTTGAACAATTCCGTAACGCCGCCGATGCCTTCTTCGAGATACTCATCGATGACGTTCGTCTGTTGGAACTCATTGTGAGAATTGTAGACAACCACTGCGATGCGGTCCTTGATCTCATACCGCATCAATTTTGCGATTGACGTGTAGGAATCTTCGAGGGATTCCGCCGCGTATTCGGCCAGTTCATATCCGTCCTGCGCGAAATAGACGTCAAAGTGGTCGGACTGGACGAACTCCCACTCGAAGGACTTGTACTGGACCTTATTCTTTCCAAACGACAGATTGCCGTTCTGCGCGGACCCTACCGCAAGCGGAAGAGCAAGAAGAATGAGAAGCGGGGCAATGCGTTTCATGAATGTTCCATGTTCAATAAGTGTAAATATTTCCGGGCGGAAACGCAATCGGACGTCACCGTTTGCGCTTCTTTGATCCTCGCTGTTCATCTCGTCGCTTGATGACGTCGTCATGCACGATTCGGAAATCGATCCGTCGCTCTTCCGGATCGACGCCTGTCACCTGTACTGCCAGCGTATCACCGAGCCTGTATTGATGACCCGTTCGCCTTCCGATCAGCGCGAACTTCTTCTCGTCATAGACATAGAAATCATCTTCCATATCGCGGACGTGCACCATCCCTTCGACAAGCAGGTCGTCGATCTCGACAAAAAGTCCAAAGTGCGTTACGCCCGAGATCAGCGCCGTGAACTCGTCGCCCAGATGGCGTTTCATGTATTCGACCTGCATCACTTTGATCCCCGCCCGCTCGGCCTCCATTGCATTCCGTTCCATATCGGACGACTGTTTTGCGATGTAAGGCAAACGCCGGCGGATTTCCTCGCGTCGGCCCTGCGATACTCCCTTCGCATATTCTTTCAGGAGCCGGTGAACAACCAGGTCGGGATACCGGCGTATGGGCGACGTAAAATGGGCATAAAAGTCGAACGCCAGACCGTAATGTCCGATGTTGCGGTCAGAGTACACCGCTTTTGCCATGCTTCGCAATGCGACCTCGTTGATAAGATTCTCTACTTCAGAACCGCGCACCTGCTCAAGGAGTCGCTGAAGGTCGCTGGAGCGGACGTTTCCGTCGACATGGAGCTTGAACCCGAACTGCTGCACAAAGGAAGCAAGTTCCTTCACCTTCGCCGGATCGGGAACGTCATGGACCCTGTAGACGAACGGTTTTGGATGGTCCTCCGAGCGGGCCAGACCGATATGCCGCGCAACTGTCTGGTTCGCGAGGAGCATGAACTCTTCAACGAGCCTGTGGCTTGCCAGACGCTCTTTCTTCGTGATCGCCGTCGGACGACCTTCGGCATCATACGTGAACTTCGCTTCAGCCGAATCGAAATCGATGCCCCCCTCTTTCATGCGTTTTGCCGTCAACACGGCACTGAGCTTTGACATCCGGTCCACGGCCGTCACAACCTCCGGAGATTCTGCAGCACGCGCCCCTGCATCGTTATCCAGGATCAGCTGAACTTCTTCGTAGGTGAAACGGCGCTTGCTGTGGATGATCGATTCTACGATCTCATACGATTTCACCAGTCCTCGCGCTGTAACCTCCATGAATACGCTGAATGCGAGCCGGTCTTCGCGGGGACGCAAACTGCAGAGATCACCCGACAATCGATCAGGGAGCATCGGGATGACTCCTGTGGGGAAATAAACGCTCGTCCCACGCTTCAACGCCTCCCGGTCAAGCAGTGTGCCCTCCCGTACATAGAATGAAACGTCCGCAATATGGACGCCAAGGCGATGATTCCCGTTCCCCAGCGGTTCGAGCGATACGGCGTCGTCGAAATCCCTCGCATCGACGGGGTCGATCGTTACACAGAGATCGCCGCGAAGATCTCGCCTCCGGACGACTTCGTCGTCCGGGATGGGGGCGGAGAATCCATCCGCTTCCATTGTGACGTCCGGCGGAAACGAAGTCGGCAGGCTGAATTCGCGGGCAACCGAAAGCACTTCCGCCCTCATTTCTCCCGATTGACCCAAGATTTCCAAAATGCGGCCTTCCGGATGGAAGTGTCCCTCACCCCACGATTCAACGTGGACGACAACCTTCTGTCCCTCCCGCGCTCCGTTCAGGTCCTCTCTGGACACGGCAATTGCCTGGGCTATGCGGGAGTCGTCCGGAACGACGAAATACGATTTCCGTTCGTGTTCCAGCGTTCCCACGATGTCTTCCCTGCCGCGTTCAATGACCCGGACCACTTCCCCCTCAATGCGTTCCCCAATCTCTTTTTTCTTTGCGTTTTGGACAAACAATGCGACCTCCACACGGTCGCCGTGAGTGGCCGTCCCCTTGTCCCGCGCAGCGACGAAGACCTCTTCATCAGCGTCTTCAATTGCGACAAACCCAAATCCCTGACGGGTCAACCGGAGAACTCCTGTGACACTCCGCGACACGTGGAGATGCTGGTATTCCTTCCCCTTCAGGCGTTGTATCCGCCGTTCGTCCTGGAGCTTCCGCAGTGCATCCAGGAAGGCTCTATATTCAACGTCGGACCGAAATCCAAGTCTCCGCGCCATTTCCTTGGCGCCGAAACGTTCATGCGGATACCGTTCGAGAAAATGCAGGATGCGTTGTTCTATGTCCGATGTGTCTGTCATGTGCTCAGAAGGTGAATCGATACAGCAAGCGCGCCCCGTTGGACGCCTTCCGTTGATCCTCAGCGCTTTCCACGTTGCTCGCACGTCGCTCCAAAGTCAAGTACAGATTCTGCAGCCGATCGGATTCCAAAATCCGTGACAGCGGCAATTCCACGATCAAATTGGAATTCAGCGGATCGTTGAAGATCCTTCCTCCGATCCGAATGATCGCACCCCGGTATTCACCCGTGAGGCGTATGTCGGTACCGGACTGGCTCCCGCCGTAGTAGTTGACATCGAACGACTGGATCGTCCCCTGCGAATAACGCCGGAGCATTTCGCTGATTGGCCCGGTGAGCATTCCCGAGGCAAGCCCGTACCCGAGGTTCTCCCCGATAAGGCTTGTCCGTTGCTGCTCCGTCAATTCATCCCGAAATTGGTTGGTCATGATGAAGGCGATCGCATCGGCCTCCACATCTCCAGTGCGCTTTTCAATGCCGGATGCGGTCTCCACCTCTACATCAAACTTGGTCTCGAGCTTGCTGCGGGGCCCGCGAAGGTACAGGATGACCGTGACGTCTTCGCTTTTTTCGATCGGCGTCGGCGACGCGGGATTCTCGATTGTACGGTGGACCCCTTCGTATTTTGCGATGATGTCCAACTCGGGATTGAGGGGATCTCCGGTGAAATAGATCCTTCCAGTCGCGCTGAATCGTTTCAAAAAGTTATAGTACGACCGGTCCGTAACCTCGACCTCTCCGGTCAGGCGGGTGTCGGCAGGTGTTTTCTGAAACGACATTCGTCCGCGCAGGTCCGCGAAAAGCACGTCATTCGTCTGGCGGTTAAAAATGAACTTCACCTGTGTCGGTCCCACAGTCTCAATGGCAAGATCGTAATCGATCCCGTCAAGGAAAGACCTCGGCGTTTCCTCGGTCACTGCCGCGACTGGTTCGGCGGATGTGCCGTTCCCGGGCTCCAACGCAAATCGTGCGCGAGGATTCGTCGAATCTTTGTCATACAGAATGTCGATCAAGCGCACGCTATAATGGGGCGTTTCCCGCTCCGGGTGCAGCGTGATCTGGCCGTTGCGGATCTGCATCGAACCGAAAAGGAATGACTGTTGCAGATTTCCCTGCCATCGAAGGCCGTTGAATCCCGTCGCAGCAGTCAGATTGCCGAAGACTTTGCCTCCCTGCAATCGTGAACTGTCCTCTTTCATGGCCAGAAGCTGACCGTTGAATCCCAAGTCGAATCGCTTCAGTGAAATTCCCGACAACGTCAGGGATCCGCTGACGTTCATTCTACCGTCCCTGTTGTCTTCTTCCGTATTCCTTAGCACGAAATTCCGGAGTTCGATCTTCTCGCCGGCAGGCAGGAGGTCTCCGTCCAGAAGATACTCGATGCGTGTCGGCATGAACAAGAACCGGGCATTCCGGATCGTTGCAGATCCTTCATACACTGGGTCACGGACGTTTCCTCGCATCTTTACGTTGCACGTCAGCGTTCCACGCAAAGCACGGGCAACATTCATCATATACGGCTCGAGAAACCTCAGATCCAAGCCCTGCGATACCATCTCCAGGTCGATGTCCCCTTCGGGCGGCTCCGTGGGAACCGGACCTTTGAGTGCAAGAATATAGGGGACCGTCCCCGTCAGCAACAAGTCGGGTCCGGCACGAACTTCATCACGCGAACTCTGAAGTCGAACGAAGAGCTTGAGAGACTCCTCGAAGTACGACGTACGAACGTCCACCCTTCCGTAGACGGTTTCCTGGATGCGGACGCCGTCAGCCGTCAGGTCTAAAGATATGTTGGGGTGGTCCAGCGTACCGCGAAAGATCAGTGACGCGTTGGCGATTCCACCGACGTCCCTGACAAAATCAGCATAGGCGGTTCTCCGAAGCAGGAAGCGCAGGTTGTTCGCAAGAAAATCCCGAATGTTCACGTTCAGGTCAGAGACACCGCCGGGGCTGAAATATCCCGCAACTCTGATCTCTTCGGCCTCGGAGGTGAAAAGTGCATTCTTAAAGAGGAAGCCGTCGCTTCCGATCACTACCGACAACGTCTCGGGCGAACTGAGAACGTAGGAATTGACGTCCAACCGGAGCTCGTCGAATGAAAGGTCGATCAGCCGGTCGCGCAATTCCGCCTGCCCGTACCCGTTGAATCGAACGGAGGAGTCCATTTCCGCGGACACTTCGAACGTGCCGCTGGACCCACGTGTTTCCGCCCGCGCATGCGGCTCCGTGAACGACCGGCCGTTGACAAAGAGGGTTGCAGCATCGACGGTCACAGAACCGGCAAACGACTGCAGCACCGTGGAGTCAACGAGTCCATCCGCATAGAAGTCGAGCGCCAAGCCGGCCGCGAGAATATGCGCGGATGTATCACGAAGCTGCAGCGACGAACTCTTCGCGGATCCGCTGAGTTGAAAATCTTCCGGCGTGCCCACGATATCCCACGTGCCGGAAAAATCGCCCGTGAGATCAGTTCTCAGGAGCACGCCCAGAGCGCTCGCATCGCGGAATGCGAACATCACGCGGGCATCGATCGGGGCAAACCGTACATCTTCCGGCACGTGCCTCGCTGTCCACATTCTTCGCTTTCCGCCAAAGCCGCGGAGCGAGTCCAATGAGCCAAAATAGGCCGACACATATTCGCCGATGATGCCCACTCCGTGCGATACCGAAGCGGCAAGCGATGCGGGAGAGAATGTGCCGTCCACTGAAAGATCGACGGCGGGCGACTGAAGGGAGAAGTGCCGACGCACACTGTCCAACCCGGCATATGCGGCGGTTACTTGCGCTTCTTGCATATCTTTGCCCGCAATCGAGGATCGTTCAAACCCGACGGCAATGGAATCTGTCCGTCGGCCTCCCGGATCGGCAAACCCGCCCGCCGCGAGTTCGCAATTGATGTCGCTGTCGTAGGCACGCAGTCCCGGAATCCGGGCAAGATTCACTCCGCGAAGTTCACCCCGAACCCCATAGGTAATGGATCTGCGTGGACCGATGCGGAGCCGTCCGGTCACGTTTGCGTTGCCGGCGCCCGTCACCGTTGAAATGTGGGCGGTGATATCCCCTTCTGCGGCGTCGATGACAACGACGGTTTTCCTGAGGGATATTCCGTACACCTGGGAAGAATCGACCTCTGCCCTTGCAACGGCGATCATCGATCCAGGCGAGGTTCCGGAACCGTTGATGGAGACTTTTCCAGTCAGGCGCGAGATCTCCGTCCCGTCGCCGAGCAGTCCGCCCAGATCGAATTCGTTCGCATTGAGCGTGATGTTGTACGACAACATTCTGTCGGTCTTTATCGATCCGACCGCTTCGATACTTCCCCGTTCAGACCCTGCCGTGATGCGTGCGTCGAACTCGCGAGGCGTTCCCTTGAATGCACTCGTGAAACGCACTTCGCCAAACCGGGTCCATTCGGGAATTTCCAGGCCTGGAAGATGGGCATTGATATCCAGAGAGTTGGCAACGCTTTCGCCCGCTTCAAGGTCGAGAGAAAGTCGCGATGTCTGATGAAGATTGGAAACGGTTCCGCTGAGGTCGACGAAGGATTGCGCTGTCCTCACAGACGCATGCTCGACTTTTAGCTGCCCAAAAGGGCCGTGGGCCTGGACAAAAGCCGATATTTCTCCGTCGAGGAATTCGACGTGCGGATAGAGATATTGGCGCAATTCACGGAAGTCCAACCGTTCAAGCCTGAGGTCAAGACGGACCGGAACCCGTTCGAGCTGAGCAAGCCGACCAACGTCCCGAATATCGGTTTGGATCGAAGCGTCCGCGAGAATCTGGCTTCTTCCGGTCTCAATGCGCAATCCCTCGATGGAAGCGACGGATGGAGTCATGCGGAAGGATGCAGCGAGATTGTCGACCCTTAGAAAGGGCTGCTGGAGCGTCCACGAGGCTTCTTCGACTTTGGCGGACACTTCCACCGGAGAGATCTCCACCGAAGCGGTCACGTTCAGCGGGGCAAATATGAGGTTTGCATAATTGACCGCAGAATCCGGGAGCGATTGATGTTCAACTTCCGAAAGAGCGACAGAATCGAGAACGCGAATCTTCGCATTCTCCAGTCGAATCCGCTTGATGTCAATCGTCCAGGTTGACCGAGAAGTGTCCTCATCGTCGGCACGGAACAGTCGGTTGACGTTCCAGCTTTTATCAACCGAACGCCACATGAACAGCTCTGGATGAAGGACAGTGACTCGGCTAAGCGGAATGCGTTGGAGCGGAACTCCCAAAGGATCATACGAGGCGTCTATGCGGTCGGCACTGAAGAGCGTTACTTCCCGCTCTTGCACCCGCACGTCGAAAAATTGCATGCCAGTAATGAGGTTACCCTCGAGTCTACCGATGGTCAATCGACCGGTGAGCGCAGAATCCGCTGCGGCCAGAATGCGCGACAGAAGATACGACTTGAAGGCGCGCGTCTGCGTAAAGCCGGCGAGTGCGACGACCACGAACACCAGAATGGTGCCGGCATAATAGACAGTGCGGATGACTTTTCTGACCACGTCGCGGTTCCCCGTGCGGGGACGTCAGGAGGCGGAACGACCCGCAAGACTGCGGATGCGTTCGATGATGGATGTCGTAGAGCGGTTGGAGACGAAGTCGACGGTCCGGACATTGCCGCCATTCTGTTCGACCACGTCTTTCCCCACCACCTTATCGAGTGACCAATCGGACCCTTTGACCAAAACGTCGGGAACGACGGCCTGAATGAGTTCCAACGGAGTATCCTCGGAGAATACAGTGACAAAATCGACTGCGCCAAGCGCAGCAACAACCGCTGCACGATCATCCTGGGAAACGATCGGACGACCCGGACCTTTCAGCCGCCGGACCGAATCATCGGAATTGACACCGACAACGAGTACATCCCCCAGAGCCTTGGACTGAGCGAGATAATCGATATGGCCCCGGTGAAGTATATCAAAACAACCGTTCGTGAACACTACTCGCTTTCGGTCTGCCTTGAGGCGACCCCGGGTCTGGACAAGCTGTTCCCGTGTGACGACGATTCCCATGGTCAGCCTTCGCCTCGTCCGTCGGTCTGCTCGGCGGTCGTGAAAAGTTCGGATTTGTCGACCGGAACAATGCCAACTTCACCGCATACAATCCCCCCGGCAATATTTGCGAGCGCGGCTGCCTCCTTGACGGTAGCTCCGGCGGCAAGAGCGACGGTCAGTGTGGACACCACGGTGTCTCCTGCACCCGATACGTCGGCCACATGTCTGGCATGTGTCGCCACTCGACTCACTTCGCCGGAATGCTCGAACAATGCCATGCCTTGCTCACCCATGGTCAGGAGCACGTTGTCCGCCTTGAGCCTTTCCAAGAGAATTTGTCCTGCCTTCTCGACCTGTGCAGGATCCGTAAGTCGGAAGCCAAGCGCCTCTTCGGTCTCCTTGCGGTTTGGCTTGAAGACCGTCACTCCAGCATATGCGAAGAAGTTGTTCGATTTTGGGTCAACGGTTATGATCTTCTTCCTCTTGCGGGCAAGCCGGATGGCGTTGTCCACAAGCGGTCCGGTCAATACACCCTTGTTGTAGTCTTCGAGAATAATTCCGTCCAGACGGTCAAGTTCTTTCGAAAGGAATTCGAGTAATCTTCTCTGCACGTCGTCGTCGATATCGCGCTTGACTTCTTCGTCGATCCGCACGACATGCTGATGATGCGCAATTACACGTGTCTTGATCGTCGTCGGTCGAGTGGTATCGGTCAACACACCGTCTGTAGGGAACTTGAGCTGCTCCATCGTCTTGCGGAGCAGAGTCCCTCCGGCGTCTGAGCCCACGACGCCGATAAGAATCGGTGTTCCGCCGAGAGCGGCAATGTTGTTCGCGACATTTGCCGCGCCGCCAAGCCTGGAGGATGTTTCATCCACTTCGACGATGGGGACGGGTGCTTCCGGGGAGATTCGGGTCACCGTTCCCCAATAGTAGCGGTCAAGCATCAAGTCGCCTATGACGGCAATGCGCTTTCCGTCAAACGCCTTAAACAAGGCCTTGAGCCTAGAAGAGTCAAAGCTTACCAATATCGTGCCTTTGAGAAAGTCCGCAAATTCTTCAAAATATAGGGATAAATGAAGGGAGGAGCAACCAAAGGATAGTATTCAAAGGACATCATAAATCCATTGTGCAGGACATAAAATAGTGCTCCCAATCCTTGTCCTCCGGGCACTATACGAGCTCACCGGGGAATGTAGTCGCTCTCTTTGTGTGATGAAGCTTGCGAAATGAATTCGAGCCAATCGAACGAATGTCCGTGTATGATGGCGCACTGGCTTTCGGCACGCGCGTGACCTGCAGAACAGGACTAACACGTTCGGCCGTCCGTTCGCTTTGGAGGTATGTGATCCGATCGTCATGATCTTGCACAGAAGGAGTCGCGGCCATCGGTCGTGATGGAATTGTGCAATACAAGGGATGAGACCAATATGTTGACGGCGAATAACGCTGAGAATTGGCGAAGTAAGGCTGAAACTGCCGTATGGGGAACAATCTTCCTTGTAATTCAGGCCTTTGGTGCGTATCTTACAGTCTCGGCGAACAATTAGTCTCGCCGAGATTTCTGTTTTTGCCCAGGTGGTGGAATTGGCAGACACACTAGATTCAGGGTCTAGCGCTTGCAAGAGCATGCAGGTTCGACTCCTGTCCTGGGCACCAAACAGCGAAGAATGCAGATGATACACAGTGGATTTGAAAGGCTGCAGAGAGCGATGGCCAAGAAGGCGGCTTCGGAAGAGGCCGCCTTTTGTGTTCCGTTATGGAGAACTCTACCAACCTCCGCGCGATTCTCAAGGGGGAATCTGCATGATGTTCTTGAAAGCTTGCGCTTCAATTCGCACAGCTGTCCCACTATGTTGAACACCACCCGGACGAACCTCATGAACACAAGCCCGATTTGTCGCAGCCATATCTTCCTCATCTGTACAACCCTGGTAGCCATCGGTGTCATGACCGGATGTACGAAGACCCAATATGCTGTCGTCAGACCCCAGAGTGTTCCTGTAGATTGGAACATCAAAATGGAACGCTCCCCCGGAATCATGCGGTGCACAATCGACGACAAGGCAGTCATTGAGGCCTCCATTTCCATCGCCGCAGCCAACAGAGTCACAAGCGAATTCGGCGTCATGATGGTTGAAGATACGACACGACATATCGATGAAACCATCACGTATCAAGGAAAAGCAGTACGCATGTTGGGATATTGCGAAATGGTTGACGCAGGTCTCCAAGGTTGGCAATTTTACTATGAAATATCGATCTATGTGGAAGGCGAGAAAGTTGCGGTATTCGATTTTGACAAACAATTTGACACGAGGAAGAAGAACCCCGGATATTGGTCTCGGATAGGGGTCGATGAGTGACGGGCGAAGACTCCTCCAATGCACACACTATGAAAAGGCACACGAAATGACCGCGCAATCAAAGCAGCTCATGATCGCTGTCGCGACTGCAATAATTGCAGGTGCGTTGTTACTGGATTGCAGCCCTGCGACATCTTCCAGCATTTCGCTGGAATCTTCGCCTGAAATGTCGCGCTATCCGTACCGTGTGATAGTCTTCATCCCTATCTCCCATCCCCAACTCAAAGATCAAGAATGCGACATCCTAAGCGCTGCAACGGAGCAAACACTACAACGCCTCAGACCATCGAGCAGAGTACTTATGGTCGACAAAATCTCTTGGTTGACCTCGGGCGACATACGAAACCTGGGTTACTTCGCACGTAATCCTAAAGTCGTCGATAGCTTGACGGCAAAGACGCTGGCCAATATAGTTGATCGGGAACATGCCGATGCGATTCTGAGCGGAGAGCTTGCCTCGATCATATTTCAACCGGGAGATCGAGCTTCCACAAAAACAGTCCTTCGATATCAGATGGTATCGCTTCCCGAAATGCGCTCGTTGTGGACCCTATCTGGTGAAGCCAAAATGACAAAATCTGTCTTGGAATCGTCGGATCCGCCGTCGATCTACGAATGCGCAAGAATCGCCCATGAGAAGATACTTCAGTCTCTGCCTCTCTAGGCGAGAGGGTCAATGGCCGGATGCTGATGAATCCTCCTCCTGGTTCCGAAACGGGATCACGTGACTTATCCTAGAATCGTAGCGGTGCGGTAAAACCGCAACACGACACGGTAGACAGCAATATCTGGTCATTCAAAGCTACACGCTGGAATGAGAAAGCGGTAGCCTCTGTTGACTGCCAGCGGAAATGATTCCCCCCTCCTGTGCTGCTTTTGATCCGCACTTTTCGCAAGGATTTCTCACTCTCAAGATCTTGTGCTGATTTTCCTTCCGATTTAACTTGACATTCCAAGACCGAATCACCACATTTTGTCGTTAAAGTTAACGGTTAAGGAGCGACGAGCGTTTCTTATGAGATCAGTCGGCGACCTACCCAAGACTGGTTGGCCTTCGATTCCAACCGATAGCAGGAGCGGGTGTTGAGTCGCTCCTTCCCACGCATAGTTTTTCTCGCGGGATGTATCTGCGCCCCCCTCTCAGCTCAATGGTATGTCTCTCCCGTTGGAAACGACTCGAACCCCGGCACTATCACCCAACCATTCTTGACGATCCCCAAAGCCCATTCAGTCGCTCTCGCAGGCGATACGATCTACGTTCGGGGCGGAACGCATGAGCTGGGGGCTACCATCACACTGTCAAAGAGCGGGACCTCTGCTGAGATGTATCATCTGATCGCATATCCGGGTGAACGTCCGCTCCTCGATTTCTCCTCCATGGCCACGAGCAGCACCAATAGAGGAATTCGCGTCAGCGGAAGCTATTGGCGCTTGTACGGACTCGACGTACAGGGGGCGGGAGACAATGGGATGAACATGTCGGGTTCGAACAATATCGTGGAGTACTGTTCCTTCTTCGAAAACCGTGACAGCGGTGTGCAGCTCGACAACGGCGCTTCATCGAACCATTTCATCAACTCTGACTCGTATTTCAATACGGACCCGCTGTTCGAAAACGCCGATGGATTCGCTCCGAAGCTCACGGTCGGAAGCGGGAACCGGTTCACCGGATGCAGGGCTTGGCAGAACGCGGATGACGGTTGGGACGGTTACCTTCGCGGGACAAATGACGTGACGACGACCCTCGATCAGTGCTGGTCGTTCATGAACGGATACTTGAAAGACGGAACCCCAAGCCTTCCTAATGGCGATGGGAACGGATTCAAGATGGGGGGAAGCGACGACAAGCTGCTGCGCCACAACATGGTCCTCATTCGATGTCTTGCGTTCGACAACAGGGTGAAGGGGTTCGACCAAAACAACAATCGCGGAAGCATGTCGTTGATCAACTGTACATCGTACGGGAACGGAACGAACTACAGCATCCCCGGGCCGATCGACAGCGGGATGGTTGCTACACTGACAAATTGTGCTGTTTTCGGAAGCACGGGCACGATCATGGACTCTGCCACTCTCTCGACGAACAGTTGGATGAGCCCGTTCGTGGTCACCTCATCGGATTTTGCAAGCTTCGACACGACCGGCATGCGCGGTCCCCGAAATCCCGATGGCAGCCTTCCGCGGCTTCCATTCATGCGCCTCGCGGACGGGAGCGATCTCATCGACGCGGGAACCTCGGTCTCCCTGCCGTTCTTCGGGACGGGCATAGACATCGGATCGTTTGAATTCGATCCCAGCACGTTCGTCGCATCGAGTGGCGACATTCCGGACTATTTTGCGGTACTGCAGAACTATCCGAACCCGTTCAATCCCGTCACACACATCGACTACGCCATCCCTTCGGACGGCATCGTGACATTCCAGATTCACGATGTCATGGGAAGGCTGCTTCTTACCAGCTCCAACATGCACGAACAAGCCGGTCGATTCTCCTTGCGTTGGGAGGGCTCCGATACCGAAGGGCATGCCCTGCCGACTGGGGTCTACTTTGCCACGCTAAGGTTCGGCCGCGCCGCAAGGACGCTGAAACTCTTCCTTCTCAAATGAACCTCCGGTCGTCACGGAAACCGTCATTGTTCATTGATCTGCTTTGCGGATTGATGATTCTGTCCGCTTTCATGACCTCCGTCTTCGGTCAAACGGCGGCTAAGATTTCCGGGGTAGTACGGGATGCAGCTGCCGGCGAACCGCTCATCGGCGCAAACGTCGTGATCGTTGGAACCACCATGGGGGCATCAACCAATCTCGAGGGAGAGTTTTTCATCCTGAACGTCCCCCCGGGGAAGTACGACGTACAGGCTTCGTTCCTCGGGTATCAGCGGGTTTTGCAGCAGGGTGTTATCGCCAACAGCGGCAGGACGACCACGCTCTTTTTCACGCTGCATGAAGTGAGCATTGAGATGTCGGTTGTTATTATCGCGGCGACCAGGCCGGATGTGGAGTTGGAAAAGACTTCCACGAGTGAAATCATTCGGACAGACGATATTCGGCACATCGCAGGAATTCGGGATGTCGGCGACGCCCTCGGACTTGCCGCGGACATTACAGACGGTCATTTTCGCGGCGGGCGTTCCGGCGAAGAACTCTACACGCTGCAGGGGATGGGAATTACGAACCCCCTCGACAACTCCAGCGCCTTCCTGCCGATCATGAGCGCGGTGGAAGAGGTTGAGGTGATCACGAGCGGATTCGGGGCTCAGTACGGAAATGCCCAATCCGGAGTCGTGAACATCTCGATGAAAGAGGGAAAATCCGACCGGTGGCGGACCCGGGTCGAATCCCGGATGCGATCACCCGGCCGCAAACACTTCGGCCCCAGCGTCTACGACCCCGCCTCGAACCCGTATCTGGCGTTCCTTCTTAACACATCGGTCTGGAAAGGGGACAACGACGCCAATCGCTACTACACGCAGATGGCCGACCAGTTCTCGAGCTATTTCGGACTCGACACAACCTTGCGCGCACAGGTAGCCTATTCCCTCTGGAGATATCAGACCAAGCGCGACCTGGGTTTGACCTATGGAGAAGAGTTCGACAACTCGTTCGAGGCCGCGACAGGCGGTCCAATCGACGACGACAAGCGGATGTTCCTGGCGATGCGGTCGAACACGATCTGGCCGGTGTTTCCGACCGAGCGACCGAACGTTGAAGAACAAATCATGGGCAACATCGTCACCGACATCGGTTCGGAGACGTCGCTCCGTCTGAGCGGTGCGTACTCCCGGGAGTTCAGCAATATTTTTCCGAGTGCCAACAATCTGGGTTATTACAACTGGATGTGGGACCGGCTCCTCGCCATGCAGCAGCGCAAGACGACAAACACGCAGGTTGGACTGAGATTCACGCATGCGCTGAGCCAAAGCACTTTTTACGAAGTGAAACTGAACACGCTGCTTACCCACACGGTTCAGGGGTCTTCCGTCGCGCCGGATTATCTTCCTGATGACTTGCTCGGACTCCCAGAGTCGAATTTCAATCAGATGATCGCCGGGGTACGAACCGGACCGGACAGATTCACGTACGGGAATGGTCCGGACGCCTTCCGGGATGAAAACACGCGGACGATTTCACTCGAGGCAGCCTTCACGAGTCAAATCACGAATTCGCATTTGTTGAATGCGGGCATTCAGGTCAGTGCGTTTGGACTCGACATCCGAAACCGTGCGAACACGAGGAGCAACGACGGGATGACCCTCACGATGTATGAGGCGAACCCCTACGAACTGGGAGCGTACGTCCAGGATAAGATGGAATTTGAGGGAATGATCGCGAACGTCGGTTTGCGTCTAGACCTCTGGTCGCAGAACACAGACTATTATGAAGACCTGTTCTCCCCTTACCGATATTTCACGTCCGACACGACCTGGGGAAGGGACAAAGATCTTGCCCCGCGCGATCGAACTCCCGTTATCGGCCGCCCTCAGCCCAGGGTCGGTGTTTCTTTTCCCGTGACGACATCGACGGTCTTTCACCTGAACTACGGCTCGTTTCTCCAGCGCCCCTCCTTCCAATACATCGCTGCATCATCGTATAGTCAGGGCTCCGGTTTGCCCAACACGTTCGGCAATCCACGACTCCAACCCCAAACGACGAACAGCTATGACGTCGGGATCACTCAGGGATTGGGGGAAGGGTTCACGCTCGACGTCAGCGGATACTACAAGGATGTGAAGAATCTCATCCAACGTGCCTCGTATACTGACCGGGGCGGTGAGACGTACAACACCTATGTGAACCGGGACTATGCCGACATCCGCGGCTTTCGACTTTCGTTGAACAAGCGCAGGGGAATCTTCATCGGGACGGTGAACTATCAGTTCAGCGTTGCCACGGGGAAAAGCAGCACTCCCTTCAACGCCTCGCCGTCATACCGCGAGGAGCCCAATACCGGCGCGATCATAACAGACCTCCAAAATGTGCCGATCAAGGATATTCTCCTTGATTTCGACCGGACACACAACCTCATCGTCAATCTTGGCTTCATCACTCCGGAAGATTGGGGGCCGAGCGTACGCCATGTGTACGATTGGAGCTTTGGACTCCTCGTAGGACTCTTCACCGATTGGACGCCGACGGCTCTGACGTATACTCCTCTCGGAGACATCGCGTTGTCGACCAATTCGTTCGTACGAAGCGGACGACCGTATACATATTCCATCGGAGTGAAACTTATCAACAACAAGAGGAGCCCGTGGGAAACCGGAACGAATGTCAAAGTCTCCAAGCGAATCTCGGGGGTTGTGGGGACCAGCCTGTCGGTGTATTGTGAGATTTTCAATGTGTTCAACGACCGCATCCTCAATTATTCCTACATTTTTGACCAGTCGAACACGAATTCGGAATTCAACATCACAAGGTACGAGTTAAGCCCGATCAACGATCCCAACGGCCTTCGCTTTCTCAATGCCTCAAACGCCGCACCATTCCTGGTCGATCAGTCCTTTCTGATCTACGACAATGCGCCGCGCTCATACAATGTGGGGATCACCGTTGATTTCTGACCGGATTCTCGTTCTGGCAACGGCCGTGATCGTAGGCTTCGCAGCTTCGACCGATGCCCTCCGTTCACAGGCTCGCCGATACGAGATTCATCGCCGGGGAATGCTGCACCAAACGGTCTACAACACCGGCGAACTCGGTCGGCCGTATGACGACGGGAATACCGGAAGCACGCCGAATATTCCGTCGTTTGAATGGCCTGCCCGCTCCGCGATGTTTGTCGACGGAACTCCGTACAACGGTCAGTATAACTCTTTCGGGGCGGGTTTTTACATCTTCGCCACGAAGAACCTGGATTCGGCAAATCGATACACTGATATGTGCGGGGCTGTCTCGGACAACGACGGGAACGCCGGGGTTGTGGAAGGAGTGTTCAGCGAGCCGATCTCGATCACGAGGATGGAAAATTACCCCGTGCTTGCGGATGGTCGTCTCAACCCAATGTATGATCCCGACGAGGCGGAAGAAGTCATCGTATCGAAATGGCGGGCCCTGCAGACAAACGTGATCGTCACGAGAACAAGCCGGGCATGGAGCAATCCGGACTACGATGATTTCATCATATACGAATACGTGCTCGAAAACTCATCTTCCGATACGTTGACCGACATGATCGTCGCCTGGGGATATTCCCTTGCGGCATCGCTGTTCGGCAACGAACGCAAATTCAACCGTTGGTCCGAAGCGGATTTCCGGGCGCGCGACCAGTTCGCCCGCTACGACCTGACCAGATATCTGTCGTACAACCACGACCGGACCGGCAGCCCGGACGACCGGTATTTCAGTGTGTGGGCTCAATCGGGCAGATTCGGCGGCGGACTGAATTCTCCCCAAGCCGTGGGCATCTTCCCGTTGCACTACGACCGGGCTCACCTGGCTCTCCGGGGTCAAACGAACGCATTTGTCGCCCGATCGGATTTCCGGTATGTGTGGGACACTGAACTCAAAATGAAGCAGCCGTACATCAACCGGTATGAGAACGGGAATCTCTATCCCTCAAAGATCGGCAACTACGGATTCCTCGACTGTGTATCCCAGCGCAAAACAAGTCCGGTCTCAGGCATCGGGAACGACCCGGTGAATTTCCCCGCGTATTGGATCGGCCGGTCAAAGCCGTCGTGGACCATCGGTTCTCGTCAACCAGTTGGACATATTTACGGGTTTGGACCGTACACGCTAAGACCCGGACAGAAGATGACTATCGTATTGGCGGAGGTTGCAGGGTTCGGCGCGGGCACTGCAGAGGACAGTGTTTTCAAGGACATCGGCGGCGGAGCGGGTAGCGACGGTAACGATCCGGATCCCGGGATGCATCCCGTGCCGAGCCACTACGCAGAGATTCAGTATCCGGAGGCTGTCACTCCGAACGGCCCATCGCCGGTGATGGGCAGCAAATACCTGAGTATGTACCCGCTGCCCGCCTACGTGAACTCCAATGTCATCACCATTCGTGACGTCGCAGACCGCGCAATCCAGATGTATACCGGCGGTGTGTTGGTGAAACACGATACAACTCAATTCAAGCCGGAGAATACACCTTCGACAGGCGTGCTTCAGGCGCCGATCCCCTTCCCCGCCCCGGCGATCCGCGTCGAAAACACTCTCTCTTCCAGGAACAAGATCATGTGGAAGTCGTACGCCGAATCCTTCACTGCGACCAGACTGCGAGCACCACTGAGCCATTACGAGGTCATTCGGGCAGATCACCCATTGGACCGATGGAAGGAGATCGATAGCGTCGGCATTCAGGATCCCCGGTTTTACACCTCGCAGGACTCCACGTACATGGTTTCGGACAACAGCAGTGCACTTCTTGAGGCGTACTACTACGCGGTCGTATCTGTCGATGCGCTCGGAGGTCGGAGCGGCATGACGAATATGACGCTGCACGAAACGCAATTGCCCGCCGCACCCACCATGGACAAGGTGTATGTGGTACCGAATCCCTTGATCGTTTCCTCCGGTTTCACGGGCGCTTCACCTTCCGGGGATATCAACGATCGTATCGGATTTTTCGGACTGCCAAAGCGTGCAACGATACGGATCTACTCCTACAGCGGCCAGTTGATCAATACGATAGAACATGATGTTGACAACTACACAGCTGCCTGGTATCAAGTGACACGGAACAGCCAGTTGCTTGCTTCTGGAGTGTATTTCTTCATCGTCGACGACGACCTGGGCAACAGACGCCACGGAAAATTCGTCGTCATTCATTGACTACCATGTATTCTGTGCGAACGATATCGCGGGCTCATGTGATCGTGCTTGTCATGGCGCTGGTCGCGTTTCCGACGGCGGCTCAGAAGGTAGGCACCACGTCCATGCAATTCCTCAAGGTCATGCCCATCGCAAGGGCCGCCGCAATGGGTGAGGCCTATGCCGCACTCGCGAACGGGGCAGACGCCGCCTTCTGGAATCCGGCAGGTCTGGCCTCTACCACCGGCTTCGAACTTTCCACAACATACATCGACTGGCTGTTCGACACCCGGCAAGGAGCTCTGGCCGGTGCTTTGTCGCTAGGCAGTTGGGGATCTGCGGGAGTTCAGGTCCAGTACGTCGACTACGGAGTGTTCGAAGAGGCGAGGGCAGACCTCGCCACTCTCACGCAAACGCCATATCCGGGACTTACGGGCAGGCAGTTCCGACCGTTCACGATGTTGGTTGGGGTAAGCTTCGCCCGAAGTCTTACGACGAAATTCTCCACAGGCATGAGCGTCAAGTTCGCCCACGAAACACTGTATCGGCAAAGCAGTGTTGCCATCGTGAACTCCCAGGGGATGACAGAGACGGTGAATACGTATGCAAACGGGGTGCTGTTTGATTTCGGACTCCAATACCTGACCGGATTCCGAACCGTTCGCATTGGCGCCACAGTTCAGAACTTCGGTGCATCTCTTCAATACGCAAAGGAGTCGAGTCCGGCTCCCCTCCTCTTCCGGCTCGGCATCGCAGCGGAACTTGCAGGGGCGAACAGTCTGCTCCTTCCCGATGAAGAAGGCCGGCTGACCGCGGCGTTCGACATCTTCCAGCCAAATGACTACGGCCAGCAGATGCACGCCGGCTTCGAATATGATTTCGCGGGAACCGTCGCCGTCAGAGCGGGCTATAAGTTCAATTACGATGTCGAAGGCCTCACGCTGGGAGGCGGAATCCGGCATGACATCGGCGACCTGATCTTGTCCGTCGATTATGCGTACGGCGCAATGGGCGAATTCCTTGGAATGTCACATCGATTCAGCGTTGGAGTGATCCACCAATGAAAACCCGCCTGCACTTGCGGCTCGATATCTTGTCGATCGTTGCGGCGATGTTCTGGAATGGTGGAAATGTCTATGCCCAGGGGTACGGTTCCCCTTTGACGATCCAGGGGCTGAGCCGCCTCTCCGTCCATTCTGCCGCCGCCTCCATGGGAGGTATTTCCACCGGCCGCACGGGCGAGGCATCATCGATGTTCACGAACCCCACTTCCTTGCGAGGGCTCGAAGGAATTCAGGTCTCGGTTGGCGGTTTTTCCATCGATGAACGGCAGCAACAAGATCAGCAATGGTTTCCGATGCGGAGGTTCCCGACGTTCAGCCTGATGATGGAAGGACTTCTGGACAGCATTCCGGCTCCCGACTACACGGAAAGTCCCGACGAAGGATTCGGGCCTGAAGATTCGATCCCCCGGCCGTTTGATTCCATACGGCCCAACTGGGCACGCTCCAGTCATCGCCGATTGCCTACGGAGCTTCTCGTTGCAGCACCCTTCGAGCTGGGAGGCTTCAAAGTCGCGGCAGGACTCGGAATGGTGCAGTATGCCTCGCTCGACCATGCGTATCAGAACAACAACGTCCTTTCCCCTTCGATCGGAAGCCAGCGTCCGACCGGCGTGCCCTTGCCGCTCAACGGAGAGGAAATTCCCGTCCTGTGGTCGCAGGCCCTCCAGTCACGAGAAGGGGCGATCTACGGATACGGCGGTGCGGTTTCAGTTTCTGTTACTGAAAACCTCGCAGTCGGCATGAGCGGATCGTATCTCCGTGGCAAGACCGATGACTTCGAAACAACGACCGTGCGAGGGCGGATCAGGTTCGGGAACAACAGCGGCGTTTATTACTACAAACTCGACTCGATTTATTCGGTGCTCCAATCGGTCGGAACTTCGACCTTCACAGGATACGACTTTGGACTTGGTGCCGCCTATGCAGGACGCACTGTCACACTTAGTCTGTCGATCAGACCTCCAACGAGCATCGAACGGTCAGCCCGCAGTACCCGCACTCATGATACGACGGGCGGCGTTCGTACGTCGAACCTCTCCATAAGAGACAGGATCACCTTCCCATGGAGAGGTACGGCCGGAATCTCTCTCGCCGTGAGAGAGGATTTCCGACTCGCCTTCGAGTACGATTATCGTCCGCTGATGTCAGCAGAGTACGAGGATCCCTCGGGCACCGTCACAAACCCCTGGCTCTCCGCGAACTCATTCCGAGTCGGAGGTGAATATTCGCCGGTATCGTGGGCCGTCCTCCGGGCCGGTTATCGGTCCGAGTCAGAGGTCTTCGAATCGGAAGGAAACCCGCTCATCGGCGACCCTGTCAGGTATTCCGTGTTTACAGCGGGGATTGGCTTGCGTGTCTTCGGAGCGAGGCTAAATCTGGGTTATGAATTTTCTTCCATCACGTATGAAGATCTTTGGCAGACGAATGCGAATCTGAACAGCACGACGCATGAGAGGATCATCGCCGATGTCACATATACTCTTTTCTAGCGACCGCTTGCGCATTTTTCGTGGCGGCGTAAGCGGCACCAAACCTCATCCGCCTCCCTGACGAGGTTCTTGGCCTCAAGTCAACTACATTTTGTGCGAACTTTCACAGAAAGGGACCTGCAATGAGTACTTGGAATCGCACCTTCGCGGTCGCCATGTTGATTGCACGTACAGCAGGTTTGCTGTCGGCGCAATCTGCAAACGACTATCGGACCGCCGCAAGCGGCGTTTGGTCCACAACGTCCACGTGGGAGAGATATTCCGGGACGCAATGGGAAGCGGCGACGACTTCCCCCGATTCGGGAGCAGGGCAAATCACCGTTCTGGCGGGCCACAGCGTTTCGATCACGAGCGCTCTCGCGGTCGATTCCCTACAAATACTCGGGAACGGAAGCGTTACTATCGCCGCTGGAGTGACCGTATCGGTCCCGATCAATAACGGATTGAATGGAATCGACGTCGATACGCTGGGGACTTTGACAGTGAACGGCACGATTGTCTGTCAAGGCCGCGTATCCGGATCGATCGGAGCCATAGTCTTCGCCAACGGCAGTATGTATGACCATGCCCGAAACGGAGGGGACGCGCCGAGAGCCGTCTGGCAAACCGGGTCTACGATGAAACTGACGGGAGTGACAGGCAATTCCCCCTCAAACATGAATCAGGACTTCTACAATCTCGTCATTGACTGCGCGGGATTGACCGCAAACCTGAATTTGGGAATGAGCGGGAATACGATACAGGGAGACATTACCGTCCTGCGGACCGGAGCCAGCAACCGGTATTATCTGACCAGTCCAGCAGCTTTCGTCTACCCAATCACAGTCATGGGCAATATCTACGTTCGCGGCGGTGTCTTTTCCACGAACGGCTCCAGCAGTGCGGGTCACATTATTGTGCACACGTACGGCAATATCATCGTCACCGCAGGAAACTTCGGATGCAGTAGAGGGAGCGGGACGTCGGTCTCCTGGTTTCTGTATGGCGACACGATGTCCATTTCGAACGCTACACTCCATAACTCGACGGGTTCGCCGGACAGGGTGCAAAAATTCATCTTCTCGAAACAGGGAACAACACAGTTAAGATTCTCGAACGTCACCTACGGAACCGGCGGTACAAGTCCGATCACGCTTCAGGTCAGCAAAGGAACGACTCTCGATATCGACACTTCGCACCTCGCCAGCAACAGTACCGGCAGCTTCATCCTTGACAGCGGGGCAGTTCTCGTCTCTGCACACAACGGCCCCGGTAACGAGGGGAACATCGAATATCTCGCAGATCTGGGGGGTGGAAATTCTTTTGTGAACATTAACGCCACAACCGGGACAGGCAAAACGACTGTCAAGGCGTTCAAGGGACCGCACCCGAACATGTACGACCCCTTGAAGGGGCTCCAACGATATTGGACGGTCACGGCAGACGCTGGAATCACGGAAGCCACGATGACCTTCTATTATTACGACCTGGACCCTGTCGGCACAGAAGTGAGGGGAACGGAAACAGTGTATAAGGCGCTTCGCTACGGAGGAGTCGGTAGCGGATGGAGTACAGTCACGGGGAGCGTTGTCGACGATTTCTTTGATTTTGTCACCGCAACCGCCATCACCAGCGTCGCCGCCGACTGGACCGTAGGAGAAGCCGCTTCTGTGGGCGTGGCATCGCCCAATGGGCCTGCAATACCCGATGTGTTTTCTGTCGACCAGAATTACCCGAATCCGTTCAACCCGAGCACGTCCATCCGGTATCACATCCCGGAAGCGACTCTCGTCACGATTCGCCTGTTCGACGTCCTTGGGCGGGAAGTCGGTCTTCTCCTGAACGAAGAACACGAGGCCGGTTCTTATACAACACAATGGAACGCCGCGGGGTTTTCGAGTGGAATGTACTATTGCAGCGTCATGGCCGGCGACGATGTTAAGATCATTAAGCTTGTTCTCTTGAAGTAACGAAGACATGCACTCAGAACAATATCCCGAACGCCCGGAAACGAGGGAGATGTCGATCCGCATGGGTCTGTCACTTTGTGCCGTTCTCTTTCTCCTTGCGGATCATCCCCTCGTTTCCCAGGTTCTCGCTTTTCCCGGAGCGGATGGCTTCGGGAGATTCACAACGGGCGGGCGCGGCGGCGTGGTCTGTGAAGTGAACAACCTCAACGATGACGGTCCAGGCAGCTTCCGGGCCGCCATCCAAACGAAGGGCACGCGGACGATCGTCTTTAGAGTGTCGGGCACTCTCTCGCTCGAGTCGGACCTGGTCATAAGGCACGGAGACTTGACGATCGCGGGCGAGACCGCTCCCGGTGGAGGCATTTGTGTGCGCAATTATCCGACGATCATCGAGGCTGACAACGTGATCATTCGCTTCATGCGGTTCAGGCTCGGTGACGAGAAACGACAGGCGGCGGATGCCATGAGTGCCATAGGGCGGCGGGACATCATTGTCGATCACTGTTCCTTCAGCTGGGGCATGGACGAGGTGGCGACGTTCTATAACAATGAGAACTTCACCTTGCAGTGGTCGATCGTGTCTGAAAGCCTCGACAGCTCATACCATCCGAAGGGCAAACACGGCTATGGCGGCATCTGGGGCGGTTACCGGGCCACGTTCCATCATAACCTGCTCGCACATCACTCAAGCCGAAACCCCCGGTTTCAGGGGGGACGATGGGAAGGTTGGGAAAAGAAAGAAGAGGTCGACTTCAGGTACAACGTGGTATTCAACTGGGGATTCGAATGTGCGTATGGCGGCGAGTCCGGCAAACAGAACATCGTGGCGAATTACTTCAAACCCGGGCCGGCCTCGGTCCATCCCCGGCGCTTTCTCTCCCCCAGTGATGGGAATGGCCGGTGGTACATCGCCGAGAATTTTGTGTCCGGGTACCCGGAGATCACGCAGGACAACACTCTCGGAATCGAGAAGAAATACGGAGAGCAACTTCTGGTCTCCTCTCCGTTCATTTCCGAGATGAGCGCGACCGAGACTGCGGGGCTCGCGTATGATGCGGTACTCCGGTGTGCGGGGGCCACTCTCCCCCGCCGGGACTCGGTCGACGTCCGGATCCTTGCCGAGGTTGCGACCGGGATTCCGACCTACGGCGATGCCTCTTACGCCCTTGATCATCCCAAGTTGTCACGTTCGAAACCTCTCGGGATCATCAATTCTCAGTCAACCGTCGGCGGATGGCCTCGCCTTTCCTCCGAACCTCCTCCTGCGGATTCGGACCGTGACGGTATCCCGGATTCCTGGGAACAACGACACGGACTCGACCCCGCAAATGCGGATGACGGCCGTGTGATCACGCGGAGCGGATACACGAACCTCGAACTGTACCTTCACGATCTGGCATCTTCAAGACCATGAACATTTCCCGAATCACAGTCCCTGTCGCAGCGTTCCTTATCCTTATGAACCCGATAGGATCTTGTGCTCAACAGCAAAGTCGGGTTCGAGGCTGGGAGGATCTCCCCAGGATCATGGAATCCATCACACCGCCTGCATTCCCCGACCGGTCTTTATCCATCCTCGCATTTGGCGCGGTTGGCGACGGGTCGACTGACTGCACTCGTGCTTTCAGGAGTGCAATCGATTCATGCAGTGCGGCGGGTGGCGGGAGGGTCATTGCACCGGCCGGAAGATACCTGACCGGGGCGATTCACCTGAAATCGAATGTCAATCTCGTCGTCCAGAAAGATGCCGTCGTACTCTTCAGCACGGACCCGAATGATTACCTGCCGGTCGTGTACACCCGGTGGGAAGGGGTCGAGTGCATGAACTATTCGCCCTTGATCTACGCATACGAGCAATCGAATATCGCGGTGACCGGCGAAGGAACACTCGACGGTCAGGGAGCCAGCAACAACTGGTGGTCCTGGAACGGAAAGGAAATATACGGTTGGAAGGAAGGGATGCCGAACCAGCGGGCTGCACGTAAGCAGTTGTTTGAAATGGCAGAACAGGGGATACCGGTGGCACAAAGAGTGTTTGGAGACGGGTTCTATCTTCGTCCGAACTTTTTCCAACCGTACAAATGCACCAACATCCTCGTCCAGGGCGTGACATTTCGGGACTCTCCGATGTGGTTCCTCCACCCTGTACTGTCCAGGAACATCAGCATACTCAACGTGACCGTTGTGGGTCTTGGCCCCAACAATGACGGATGCGACCCCGAGTCATCGAGCGATATTCTCATTCAGGGATGCCTGTTCGATACGGGAGACGATTGCATTGCGATCAAAGCCGGGCGGAACGCCGACGGCCGCCGCCTCGCAATGCCGAGTGAGAACATCGTAGTGCGCAACTGCACCATGAAGGATGGCCATGGCGGCGTCGTCATCGGAAGCGAGATGACCGGCGGTGTCCGGAACGTGTTCGCAGAAGACTGCCGCATGGACAGTCCGAACCTTGACCGCGCATTGCGAATCAAAACGAATGCGGTGCGCGGAGGTGTCGTTGAGAACGTGTTCTTCAGAAACGTGACGATCGGACAGGTCAAGGAATCCATTCTCATGATCAACTACTACTACGAGGAGGGTGACAAGGGATCGTTCCTCCCAACCGTCCGTAACGTGGTAATGGAAAACGTCGTGAGCAGCCGGAGCGAATACGGGGTCTGGATCAAGGGTTTCCCGAATGCACAGCCGTCCGACATCATCCTTCGTGATTGTACGTTTGGCAATGTTGAGAAGGGAAACCTCATCGAGAATGCCAAGAGTGTCATGTTCACAAATGTGCGGATCAACGGAGAACTCACCACCAAATGACTCCGAAAAGATCAATCCCTGACGTCGCTGTTCTCGTTTTTTCATTCTTGTTCTTCCCCGACCTCGTTTGTGCTCAGGACCCGGGGCTCGGATTGCCCGCACCCTCAAAGAATGCCTGGTCGGTTCAAATGGCCGAGTCATTCATTGCCCGCAACCGTGATTCCATTTCGTATCCCGATTCCAAACGACCTGAGAGGTGGGATTACGAGCAAGGAGTGATCCTCGAAGCGTTGAAGCAGGTGTGGAAGGCGGGAGGCGACGAACGCTATCTCGAGTACCTTCGAAGGAGCATCGATCGATTCGTCGAAGACGACGGTTCGATCCGGACGTACGAGTTCACATCCTACAACCTCGACAACATTAACACCGGCAGACAAGTGCTGTTCCTGTTTGAACGGACGGGATTGCTGAAATACCGTGCCGCGGCCGAAACTCTCCGCTTTCAATTACGGCAACATCCCCGAACACTTAGCGGAGGCTTCTGGCACAAGAAGATCTATCCCTACCAGATGTGGCTAGACGGAATTTACATGGCAGAACCATTCTATGCCCGTTGCTCGGCCATGTTCGGGGACACTGCGGCATTTGAGGACATCGCTCATCAGATCATCGAGATCGAGCGGAGAACGCGCGACCCAAAAACGGGATTGTTGTATCACGGCTGGGATGAAAGCCACCACCAGCGGTGGGCAGATACGGCGACCGGATGCTCGCCCCATTTCTGGGGCCGGGCGATGGGTTGGTACGCCATGGGAATTGTCGACGTTCTCGACGTCTTCCCGTCGAACCATCCCAAACGACCTGCATTGCTTTCCGTTTTCAAGCGGGTTATCGATGCAATCGCCGCGTACCAGGACGCCGAATCGGGCGTTTGGTATCAGGTTCTCGATCAGGCCGACAGAAAAGGAAACTATAAAGAAGCCTCCTGTACCGCGATGTTCGTCTACGCCATCGCAAAGGGGGTTCGCATGGGATACCTCGACCGTTCGGCGCGTGCGATCGCGGAGAGGGGCTTTGAAGGAATGATCGACGAGTTTGTGACAAAGGACGCAGACGGACTCCCGAACCTGAATCATGTCTGTTCGGTATCCGGACTCGGAGGGAATCCGTTCCGAGACGGGAGTTTCGAGTATTATGTCGGCGAACCCCAGAGAACGAACGACCTCAAAGGTGTCGGTCCATTTATTCTAGCGGCTGTGGAACTGGGAAAGTAATCGCAGAGGACTGGTGCAATATTCCGGTTTGAAGCGATGACATTGCACCAACTGACTGAAAAGACAAGGCACTACCATGAACCCGTTTAGGCTGAACGACGACCGCTATTTCGACCCGGATCCCCAAGTACGTTCTCTTGCGAGGGATCTCTATGAACGCGTCAAAAACCTTCCCATCGTAAGCCCCCATGGTCACGTGGACCCGGCATTGTTCGTCCATAATTCTCCGTTTCCGAATCCGACGGAACTCTTCATAACGCCCGACCACTACCTCTTTCGGATGCTGTATTCTCAAGGGATATCGATGGAGAGTTTGGGCGTTCCGAAAAAGGACGGGTCACGGGCAGAGACGGATGCGCGGAGGATCTGGCAACTATTTGCAGACAATTACTTCCTGTTTGCAGGGACCCCGTCGCAAGCCTGGCTGCAGTATGAGTTATATGTAGTGCTCGGGGTTCCTGATCCACTCACCGGCGGAACTGCACAGCGGGTCTTTGACTATATCAGCGAAGTCCTCCAGACCCCCGCTTTCCGTCCTCGTGCACTGTACGACCGATTCCGCATTGAGATGCTGGCGACCACCGATGCCGCAACTGATACGCTCGATCACCACAAGACGCTTCGGCGCGACATTTGGAAGAACGGGGTCGTCCCGACCTTCCGCCCGGATGGAGTGACCAACCTCCTCGACCCAAACTGGAAGAAGAACATTGCTCTGCTTGGGAAAAGGGTCGGCAAGGAGATCCGCACGTTTGCTGCGTTTGTGAAGGCGCTTGAAGAACGTCGGGAATTTTTCAAAAAGATAGGCGCGAAGGCCACGGACCATGGGATTTTGTCACCTTACACACACCGGCTGACCACAGCGCAGGCCTCCGCCCTGTTCTCGAAGGCCCTGAAGGGAAAGGCCACACCGAAGGATGCTGCGGCATTCACCGGTCATATGCTCATGGAGATGGCACGCATGAGCGTAGAGGATGGATTGGTGATGCAAATCCATCCCGGAGCAGACCGCAATCACAATGCGGCGGTTTACCATGTCTACGGTCCCGATAAGGGTGCCGACATTCCGATCGCCACCGAATACACGAACAACTTGCGGGAACTCCTGAATGCGTACGGCAACGACCCGCGGTTCTCCGTGGTCGTTTTCACGCTCGACGAGTCGGCCTATTCCCGCGAGCTCGCCCCGCTCGCCGGACATTATCCAGCCATGAAACTCGGACCTCCGTGGTGGTTCCACGATAGTATCAACGGCATGAGGCATTTCCGCGAACGCATCACTGAGACGGCCGGATTCTACAACACCGTCGGGTTCATCGACGACACACGTGCGTTCCTCTCGATTCCCGCCAGACATGACCTGAGCAGACGTGTGGATGCGAACATACTGGCAAACCTCGTGGTCCGGCACATTCTCACGAGGACGGAGGCCGAACAGATCGGCAGCGACCTTGCCTACAATCTCGTCCGCAAGGCCTATCGCATTGACACGAAAGGCATATCATGACTTCGATAGAACGGCTTGTCGGGCAACCGGACGAGCTGGCGAAGAACGGACATTCTCTTATTCCCGTGGTCTCCGGATCCGCATCGCTCCAGGTATACCCGCACTCCCTGCGCTCATCCGGACCGATGCTCTTCTTTGTTGCCCGGCAGGGACCACAGAAATCTTTGTTCATCTATTCGCCGTCGGGCCTCACCGGGGCTGCAGCGAATCTTGTGGGAGAGCCATTTCCCACCGGACCCCTGCAGGGCAGCATGCGTTGCTGTCCCCTCGTCCACGGGAACGCCAGGATCATCCAGACGATCTTTTCATTTACACAACCGGCCGTTGTGGGCTTGCGACAGTCATTCGGGTTTGGCGACCGGCTCGGCATAGCAAATCCCGGCCATGTGCGGTCGCTCACGGGAAGCTCCTTTTTCCCCGTGCTCGCGCAGCAGTCCATTCGGGAATTGACGCGCACGAAGCGTGAGGCAGAGGATGTCATGGACGCTGCGGTCTGGGCGGTTTTTCAAGAGGGTTATACCTCAGGTTTTGGCGCCGACGCCGACCATTTGAAAACAACCGCCGATATCGACCGCATGGTCAAAGCAGGATTTACGATGTTCACGTTCGACCCGAGCGAACACGTGGTCAACGCAGCGGACACGATGTCTGTGGAAGGGCTCGCAAAGCGGGCGGCCTCTCATCCGTGGGCAGACCTCAACGACAACATTGCAGCAATGGTTGCCCGGTACGAAGGCAAGACGGTGGTTATATCGAAAGCATTCACGATCACCCCAGACCGCCAGGAAGTACTTCGGGCGGTCGTGAAATACGGAGGTTCGCTCGCCCACATTCGGCGTTTGAACGATCACCTCCTGCAGTCATACCCGGGTCACCCACGCGAGGTCGAAGTATCGGTCGATGAAACGGAGTCGGTCACGTCGCCGTTCGAACATTTTTTCATGGCCTCCGAACTTCAGCGGCTCAAGGTCGAGATCGTCAGCCTCGCACCGCGTTTTGTGGGTGAGTTCGAGAAAGGAATCGACTACAAAGGGACGCTCGACGTCTTTCGAACGGAGTACCTCCGGCATGTCGAGATCTCGGACTTTTTCGGGTCACACAAGATCAGTTTTCATTCCGGCAGCGACAAGTTCGGCGTCTACGAGACAGTCGGAAAGACCGGCCGGGGAAAGATACATGTGAAAACGGCCGGGACCAGCTACCTGGAAGCGCTCAAAGTCGCAGCGTTACAAGACGCCGGGCTTTTCCGGGAGATCCTGGATTTCTCTACCGGACTCTTCGAGCAGGAGAAGGCCTCGTATCACGTGTCGGCCCGACTATCGAACGTGAAGAAGGGGGCTTCGTATTCGGATTCAGAACTTCCCACACTATTCGGGTCGGATGATATCCGTCAGGTGTTGCACGTGACTTTCGGGAAAGTCCTGACCTCCGCTGGACCGGACGGGAAGAGCCTCCTCTTCAGAGACCGTCTGATGGCATGTTTGGACACGCACGAGGATGTTCACTATGATATCCTCGTAAAACATTTCAAGCGCCACCTGGACCCATTGGAGTCCTTAGCGAAACGTTGAGGTACACGTTTCATCTTGCACTTTTTCACCTTTCGCAGATAACGACATGAACCGATCCGACATCGGCCTCATTGGCCTTGCAGTCATGGGCGAGAACCTCGTCCTCAACATGGAAAGCAAAGGATTTACCGTCTCTGTCTTCAATCGAACCGTCGCAAAGGTGGACCAATTCATCAGCGGCAGGGCTCGGGGGAAGCGCATCATCGGTACCCGATCGATCGAGGAGTTTACACGTTCTCTCATGACACCGCGAAAGATCATGCTGATGGTGAAAGCAGGACGACCTGTCGATGAGTTCATCGAGCAGCTTCTTCCCCTCCTGGAAAAGGGAGACATTATTATCGACGGAGGAAATAGTCACTACCCCGACTCCACGCGGCGAACCGAGTATCTCGAAGGCAAAGGATTTCGATTCGTCGGGACGGGCGTATCGGGAGGCGAAGAAGGCGCTTTGCTCGGTCCTTCCATCATGCCCGGCGGTTCGCCGTCGGCCTGGGAACATGTGAAGCCGATCTTCCAATCGATCGCTGCAAAAGTGAACGACGGCACCCCTTGTTGTGATTGGGTGGGAGAAAAGGGAGCCGGGCATTTTGTCAAAATGGTGCACAATGGCATTGAATACGGCGACATGCAGCTCATCTGTGAAGCATATCTGCTGATGAGGGAGTATCTGGGAATGACCGCAGATGAAATGTCGGGCGTGTTTGCGGACTGGAACCGAAGGGAGTTGGACAGCTATCTTGTCCAGATTACGGGCGAGATCCTCGCACACAAGGATGTGGACGGCTCTCCACTTGTCGACAAGATCCTCGACACGGCGGGTCAAAAAGGGACGGGCAAATGGACCGGTGTAGCCGCCCTCGATCTGGGCATTCCCCTGACGCTTATCGGAGAAGCCGTCTTCGCGAGGTGCCTCTCCGCCGTCAAAGAGGAACGGGTCAAAGCATCACGCGTCCTGAGCGGCCCAAAGCATTCCTTCACCGGGAACCGCGGGGAGTTTCTCGCCGACCTCGAAAAAGCGCTCTATGCCTCGAAACTCGTGTCCTACGCCCAGGGATATACGCTCATGGCGGCCGCAGCGCAAGAGTACGGATGGAACCTCAACTATGGAGGCATTGCGCTGATGTGGCGGGGAGGATGCATCATCCGGTCGGCGTTCCTCGGGAGGATCAAAGAAGCGTTCGACAAGAATCCCCGTCTGAGCAACCTGCTTCTCGACCCCTTCTTTACGGAGAAGATGGATGACGTGCAGGGGGCATGGCGAAAAGTCGTGGCCTCGGCATTCTCGAACGGCGTTTGGATACCCGCCCTTTCGACCGCGCTGGCATATTACGACGGACTGCGGAGCGAACGCCTGCCTGCGAACCTCCTGCAGGCACAGCGGGACTACTTCGGGGCTCACCAGTACGAACGGATCGACAAGCCAAAAGGGGAGTTTTTTCACACGAATTGGACAGGACGGGGAGGCGACACCGCCTCGACCGCGTATACGGTGTAACCAGCAGTTCCGGAAGGACAACTTTCTCCAGCTTCGAAAGGATATCGCATGCAGCAGGACGGCGAGAGGTCTACCGTAAGAACAAGCCCAAAGGTCGGCTATTTCCGCTGGATGATCTGTGCCCTGCTTCTCTTTGGAGCGATCATCAATTACGTCGACCGGCAGGTCATCGGCATTCTCAAGCCGACGCTGATGCAAACTTTCGGCTGGACGGATGAACGCGTCTATTCCTCGATCGTCTTCTGCTTCCAGCTTGCATATGCGATCGGCTTCCTTTTCGCAGGACGATTCATGGACAAGGTGGGTGTCCGTCGCGGTTTTGCCGCGGCCGTCACGCTGTGGAGCATTGCCGCCGTTGCTCATGGAGCCGCAACATGGTTCGAAGGATGGAACTTTTCCGTCATCAACCTGGATGCGTCGACCGGGTTCACGTTCGTTACCCTCTCCGGCGCCGCCGTCGGCCTAGCGCTTGCGAGGTTTGCGCTCGGTCTTGGAGAATCGGGCGCCTTCCCGGCATCGATCAAGACCGTCGCAGAGTGGTTCCCGAAAAAAGAACGGGCACTGGCAACGGGAATTTTCAATTCTGGAACAAATGTCGGTGCCCTGGTTACGCCGCTCGTTGTCCCGTCGATTGCTCTCTACTGGGGATGGGAGTACGCTTTCTACATTACGGGCGGCCTCGGATTCCTGTGGGTCGGCTGGTGGCTGTGGGCCTACAAGTCACCCGACGACCATCCACGTTTGAAGAAGGCTGAGCTCGACTATATACGTAGCGACCCGGCTGACCCAGTGGCAACCATTCCGTGGCGCAGTCTCCTCGGTCACAAGCAGACATGGGCGTTTGCACTTGGCAAGTTTATGACCGATCCCATCTGGTGGCTGTATCTGTTTTGGATCCCTGATTTTCTCCATCGTAACCACGGTCTCGACCTGCATTCGATCGGGCTTCCGCTTATTGTCATCTACATCGTCGCCGATGTCGGAAGTATCGGCGGGGGCTGGCTGTCATCTGCATTCTTGAAGCGTGGATGGACGCCGAACCGGGCGCGCAAGACGGCGATGCTCATCTGCGCACTGGCTGTCGTGCCCGTGACGTTCGCCGCGAACGCGACTGAACTTTGGCTGGCTGTCGGCCTCGTCGCAATCGCAGCCGCGGCCCATCAGGGCTGGTCGGCAAACCTCTTCACGCTTACGTCGGACATGTTTCCGAAGGCAGCGGTTGGTTCCGTCACCGGAATCGGAGGAACAGCGGGCGCACTTGGCGGGATGTTCATCGCGATGTTTACAGGCGCACTCCTTCAGGCAACGGGCAGTTACGTTCCTGTCTTTATCATCGCCGGTTCTACGTACTTGGTGTCGCTCGCGGTCATTCACTTTATCGTGCCTCGTCTGGAACCTGCAAAGATCGAAATCGGAGCCACACCAACCCACATATGAGTAAACGACCATGACCAGTTTTCTTGAGGATCAATTCGGATTGAAGGGGGCTGTGGCCGTCGTGATCGGCGGCAGCGGCGTGCTGGGCGGGAGCATGGCGGTCGCCCTCGGTCGTGCGGGCGCGAATGTGGCGGTCGGCTTCAGCGGCAATGCCGACAAAGCAGGCAATCACGCCCGAACGATCACGGAATCCGGAGGCTCGGCGATCACCGTGAAAACCGACGCAGGGTCTGAATCCGGCCTACGGAAGGCATTGGCGAAAGTGCTGGAAACTTGGGGCAAAGTCGACATTGTCGTGAATGCGCCCGGCGTGAATTCACCCACGCCCGTGTTCGACATCCCCGATGAAGAATGGTCCAAGATCATCGACACCAACCTCAGGGGAGTGTTCTACTCGTGCAGGGTCTTCGGGAAACAGATGATCGAGCAGAAGACGGGGGGCAGTATCATCAACATCTCCTCCGTCTCATCGGAACTGCCCTTGTCGCGGGTTTTCACGTACTCGATCTCAAAGGCCGGAGTGAACAATATGACGCGCTTCCTCGCACGGGAATGGGCTCCGCATGGAGTCAGGGTGAACGCGATCATGCCGGGTTTCTTCCCCGCTGAGCAAAACAGGAAGATCCTCACCGAGGAACGGCGCAACATGATCTTCGGCCATACGCCAATGGGACGCTACGGCGAACCCCACGAACTGTCCGGCGCTCTTCTGTGGCTGGCTTCGCGGAATGCTTCTTCATTTGTGACTGGCGCGATCATTCCGGTCGACGGCGGCTTCACGTCCATGACCATCTGAAAAGCTGAAAGGTCCAGCGTTCCGTGAACATCGTCATCGATAGCAAGAACCCAAATGCCGAAATGCTCTTCGGACACCTTGGGAACGTTTGCCTCCTCCCCACGGCCGAGATCACGGCCGACTCAGTTCGCGATGCTGACGTCCTCGTCGTACGCTCGGAGACCAAGGTCGGAAGAGACTTGCTGGACGGGTCGAAAGTCCGATTCGTCGGGACGGCAACCATCGGAACCGACCACATCGACCAGGAATATCTGAAAGCCAAGAATATCGGATTCGTGAGCGCCCCGGGCAGCAATTCCAATTCCGTCGCAGAATACGTCGTGGCGGGCATGCTTCTGCTCGCCGTTCGAACTGGAACACCGCTGGCGAGGCAGACCATCGGCGTCGTCGGGGTCGGGAACGTCGGATCAAAAGTTGCGCGCATGGGTTCAGCGCTCGGCATGACGGTGCTTCAGAACGATCCTCCATTGGCTCGTTCGACCGGCGACGTCGGATATCTCCCGCTCGAATCGCTGATGAATGCTGACATCATCTCCCTTCACGTGCCACTGACAACAGCGGGCAACGATCCGACACGGCACCTGTTCGACAGCGACCGCATCTCGCGAATGAAGCCCGGAGCTGTGCTCTTCAACACATCGCGCGGAGCCGTGGTGGACACTGCCGTGCTGAAAACCGCTCTTGCACAGAATCGGCTCTCGGGTGCCGTGCTCGACGTCTGGGAAGGGGAACCTTCCATCGATACCGGCTTGCTGGACCTTGTAACACTTGGGACGCCCCATATCGCGGGTTACTCGCTCGACGGGAAACTGAACGCCATAGCGATGGTCTATGACGGCGTCTGCAAACACTTCGGTAAAGAGCCGCGACACACGTTGGAAGCTCAGGAGCAAGACGGTCACGCCATCGACATACACGCACCCGTGAGAAGCCTTGAACAGGCCTTGCATGACGTTGTCGCAAAATGTTATGACATCGAGGGAGACGACAGGATGTTGCGAACTGCAATGTCCGTTCCATCTCAGGAGCGCGCGGCCCGCTTCAGGAAACTTCGGACGGATTATCCCATTCGACGCGAATTCGCGCACACGATTGTCGACGTGGATCCCTCAGAGATCGCCGTGCGCAAGATGCTCTCAGCGCTCGGTTTTGTCGTGAAGGAAAGCCCGCGATTCTCCTCACAGAAGGAGCGGGCGCAGAACTCTTGAATCGCTCAACGAACCATATTGAGGTTGCCCTATGTCCTTGATGGGTACAGGATCGGCCGATCGGGCCATCAAGCAAGAAGAGGTGCGGAGGATCTGCGCGGAGTTCTTCGAACAGGAGAATCTTCGGGGAAAACGCGTTCTTGCGGTCATTCCCGACAATACCCGGACCGCTCCCATCGACGTTTTCTTTCCCGTGTTGTACGACATTTTCGCCGACAGGCCGAACCGTCTCGACTTCCTCATCGCTCTTGGGACTCATCCGCCGATGAGCGAAGCCGCGATCGACAAGCGGCTCGGACTCAGACCCGGAGTACGGGCTTCACGGTATCCGAACGTCAGAGTCTTCAACCATGCGTGGAAAGACCCCTCCACCCTCCGATCTGTGGGCACACTGTCAGCCGAGGACGTTAACAAGCTTTCACACGGACTCCTGCACAAACCGGTCAATGTCACCGTCAATCGCCTCGTGATGGAGTACGATGTCGTCCTGATCATCGGTCCGACCTTTCCGCACGAAGTCGTCGGATTCTCGGGCGGAAACAAATACCTCTTTCCGGGTATCTCGGGTCAGGACATTATCGACATGTTCCACTGGCTCGGCGCTCTCATGACGAGCCCGGTCATCATTGGGCGGAAACGCACGCCGGTCCGGGCCGTCGTCGATGCCGCTGCTTCCCTTCTGCCGACGAAGCGACTGTGCATGAGCCTCGTCGTAAGCGGAAAGAGCCTCCTTGGACTCTATTGCGGGACGCCCGAAGAAGCATGGTCGGCGGCAGCAGACCTCTCTTCCTCCGTCCACGTGAAATTCTTCACTCGTCCGTTTCGGAGCGTTCTTTCGTGCCCCGCCCCCATGTACGACGAACTCTGGGTGGCAGCAAAGGCTGCGTATAAGCTTGAACCCGTAGTGGCTGACGGTGGAGAACTCATCATTTACGCGCCTCATCTCCGCGAGATTTCGGTGACACACGGGGCATTCATTGAGCAGGTTGGATACCATGTCCGCGACTATTTCGCGTCACGATTGGCCGAATTCTCGCACATTCCCGGCGGAGTGCTGGCACATTCCACGCACGTCAAGGGAGTGGGAACGTACGTGCACGGCAAGGAAACTCCTCGCATCACAGTGACCCTCGCAACCGGCATCCCTCGGGAAAGTTGTGAACGGGTCAACCTCGGCTATCGTGACCCCCGTTCCGTGAACCCGAGCGAGTGGCAGGACAAGGAGGATGAAGGAAAGTTGTATGTTCCCGATGCCGGCGAAACGCTGTACCGGTTGCACAACGACCCTTTCCCAGAATTCTCGTAAGGAGCTACCCATGAGCAATGTGTTCAGCGTCCCGGCGAAAGGCCAGTTTGATCTCATCAGTCTGGGAGCACTTGTCCATCGCCTGGACCCTGGCGTTGTCCCATTTCGGAAGGCAACGTCCTGCAGCATCCATGTGAGCGGGGGCGAATTCAACGTCGCTGCGAATCTTGCCGATTGCTTCGGCCTCCAGTCCGGCATTGCCACGGCCATGGTGGAATATCCCATCGGCGATCTCATCGCCGAGCGGGTTCGTGCAATGGGAGTGCACCCCTTCTACAGGCGCTTCAAGCATAACGGCGTGAACGGACCAAACATGGCAACTGTCTACAGCGACCGCGGCCACGGAGTCCGGCCTCCGGTAGTATTCTACAACAGGTCGAACGAAGCGGCCGCGCTCTTGAAGCCGGGAGACTTCGACTGGAAGCAGATCTTCTCAGGGGGTGTGCGGTGGTTCCACAGCGGTGGCATCTTTGCTGCGCTTTCAGAGACGACTGGGAATGTCATCGTTGACGCCATGAAGGCCGCGAAGGCCGCCGGAGCCGTCACCAGTTTCGACCTCAATTTCCGGGCGAAACTCTGGAACATCTGGGGAGGCGAAGCGAAGGCTGTCGAGGTCATCAAACGGATTGTCGAGTACGTCGATGTCCTTGTCGGGAACGAGGAAGACCTTCAAAAAGGATTGGGGATTCCGGGACCGGAGGTCGCCGCCGCATCCAAGCTCGACCCGTCGGCATTCTTCGCCATGATGGATCGGGTACGAACAATGTACCCACACGTCAGGATCGTTGCGACGACGCTGCGCGAGGTTCACTCGACAAACAGGCACAGCTGGGGGGCTGTGGCATGGATCGACGGCAAGACTTTCACCGCTCCGACGGTGGAGCTCGACGTCCTTGACCGGGTCGGGGGCGGAGACGGGTTTGCCTCGGGATTCTTCTACGGCCTACTGACCGGAGAGTCGCCGGACGAAGCGGTGAAACTCGGCTGGGCACACGGCGCTCTGGTCACGACCTTCCCGGGAGATACAACGATGGCTACGCTGGATCAGGTTCGGGCGTTCGTCAAAGGCGGGTCCGCTCGCATCCAACGATGAGACGAAAAGTCCATATTACGCTCGACGACATCGCACAACAATTGAGCGTCTCGCGCGTCACCGTATCCAAAGCGTTGCGCGGCCATCCCGATATTTCCTCGGAGATGACAAAGAAGGTGCGGGCAATAGCGGACGAGCTTGGGTACAGTCCCAACATCTTTGCAAGGAATCTCTCGGCACGACGCTCACAGATGATGGGGCTTGTCGTACCGAAGATCGCCCACTACTTCTTTGGGTCTGTGATCGAGTCGGTCTACAACGTCGCGTTCGAGAACAACTACGAGATCATCCTGATGGTGTCGCAGGAGAATCCGGAACGGGAGCGGAAACACATCGAAACGCTGATGTCGATGCGGGTCGACGGGATCATGGTATCGATCTCCGAGCATACCCGCAATTTTGACGTCTTTCGAAGAGTGCGGAGCCGCGGGATACCGCTGGTTTTCGTTGACCGAGCGCCGGTTCCGATGCCCCAGGGGTTCAGCTCCGTGGTCGTCGACGATCGCGGGGGTGCATTCCAGGCGACCGAACAGGCTATTCGTATCGGACACAAAAGACTTGCGCACCTCGCCGGGCCTCAAGATGTGAGCATTGGACGGGAGCGGGAGGAGGGATTCAAAGAAGCCCTGCGAGCACACGGTCTCCCCATTCGCGACGAATGGATCATTGAAGCGGGATTTGGAAAGGAGGACGGCTACAGAGGATTCAAACGATTCTATGACAGCAAAAACCTCCCGGATTTTATCTTCGCAGTGACGTATCCCGTCGCCCTGGGAGTGTATGAGGCGGCACGGGATTTTGGGGTGCGGATTCCGCAGGATGTGGACATCATGTGTTTCGGAGACAGCGATATGCACCGTTTTATCTCGCCGTCCCTGAGTTGTGTAAACCAACCTACGGCGGAACTTGGGCGAAAGGCGTTCCAGTTGCTGCTGGAGACCATCCGGCACTCCGACGATTTTCTCGCGCAGCACGTGCGAATCAAGACCGACCTGATCATCCGGGAGACCTGCCGGGGAAAGATCTAGCCCGGAAAATATGCTCAGGTCTTCAACCTCCACTATCTTCTGGACTTCGGCGGCACTGGCCGCCTTTGCCTCCAATTCCATCCTGTGCCGGTTTGCCCTCGGCCGTGAACTGATCGACCCCTGGTCATTCACCGTCATACGCATTGTGAGCGGTGCGGTCGCGTTGTGGTTGATCAGCATCGCTCGTCACAACGGTTCGGACTTTCGTTCGGGATCATGGCAGTCCGCGATCGCCTTACTCGCCTATGCCGTTCCGTTCTCGGTCGCGTACTTGCATCTCACCGCAGGAACGGGTGCGTTGATCCTGTTCGGCTCCGTTCAACTGACCATGATCGGCAGCGACATGGTCCGTGGAAAACACCCCCACTGGATGGAATGGATTGGATTACTAGTGGCGTTGAGCGGTCTGGCGTATCTCGTGGCGCCAGGAATAACGTCGCCTGACCCGATCTCTGCCGTATTGATGGGTTGTGCCGGAATTTCGTGGGGGATCTATTCGATCCGGGGGAAGGGAGTCGCCGCGCCGCTCGCCGCAACTTCCGGGAATTTCGCCAGGGCCACCCTCATCGTTGCGCCAATGTTTTTTGTATCGGCAGGCGCCGGAAGCGCGTCGTCGGAAGGAATATTGTTAGCAGTTATCTCCGGAGCTGCTGCGTCGGGCGCGGGCTATGCGGTGTGGTACACTGCACTGAGGGGACTTACATCTACCCGTGCAGGGATCGTCCAACTTTTTGTTCCCTTGATTGCTGCGGCGGGCGGCGTTGCATTCTTGGGAGAACCTGCTACACCTCGACTGTTAATCTCCGGAACCGTCATTTCCGGAGGCGTTGCCCTCACCATCCTTCGACCAAAGGACTGACGATCCTCACCCGACCTTTGCGTCGAGCCCCTTCCTCAACGTTTGGAGCACGGACCGGAGTTCATACGGTTTTTGCACAACCTCCCGTATTCCCGTTTCATCAAGAGACCGACGCATGTTTGGGTCGAAAAAACCGCTGGCGACTACGATCTTGACATGCGGATCGAGCCCCCGTATTCCAGAAAGTGATCATACCGTCCCGATTTGTGATGATAATCGCGTCGGGCGCGTTGAGCATCAATTCTTCAAACGAAACTGATGCACGAGCTACACTGCGCGGAGGTCCTTTCGCCACAGCAGGAGTTGATGCATGTTGCGCGGACGCCCCTTTTCCGGTATGTCTGGTGCGCTTCATTGCAGGAACAGCAAGACGGCTCTTTCGAAAATGATAACCAATTGCAAAATGAATATCAAAAATGAGAACGAAAGACGATGTGTGCGGCGACAATGCCGGCAACAGTGTGTCATTCATCAACTCTTGGCGGTTTCTGTGGAAATAGTATACATTCTTCGCATGAAATCCCGCCGTATCGCAGTCATCGCGTGCACCGGAGGGGCCGGGCACCTCCGGGCCGCCGAAGCCCTCGTTCTCGCCGCCAAAAATCACCCCGTCCCTCTCGATGTTCACGGTTTCGACGTGCTCGACTTCACGCCAACGTGGTTTCGGCGGCTCTACGCGCAAACCTATGTCGAGCTGGTCAACCGGACGCCCGAGCTCTGGGGATACTTCTACCACCGCACGGAACAACTCCCGTATCGCAAGCATCCCCTTATCCGGGCCTTCGACCGCGTCAATTACGGCCGCTATCTCCGCATGCTGAAGGAACTCAATCCGGACGCCGTTCTCTGCACGCATTTCCTTCCCTACATTTCCGTGAGCTCGACGCTCAGGAAGAGCGGCTGGGCGCCCCCGGTCATCGCAGTGACAACCGACTTCGACGTTCATGGACTCTGGATCGACCCGATCGTGCGAACGTATTGCGTGTTCCACGAAGAAAGCGCCTGGCAATTGGCATCAAAAGGCGTCCCGACGGATTCCATCGAAATCACCGGGATACCCATCCATCCCGGGTTTTCCCGGCGGGCGGGACGAGCTGGGATCCGACGCGCATTGCATATACCGACCGGAGAATTCACGGCGCTTGTTCTCTCCGGCGGGTTCGGCATGGGGCGCATCACCGACGTCGTTCGCACGGTCGTCGACGCACTCGGTCAGACTCGGCTTGACCGCACAGCCGTCATTGCGGTCTGCGGCAGGAATGAACACGCCCGAAGGTCCCTGGAATCCCTCCCCATTCCCGACCGTGTTCGCCTGGTTCCCATGGGATTCGTGGACAATATGCATGAGCTCATGGCCGCCGCCGACATTGTCGTCACCAAATCCGGAGGACTGACCTCCGCCGAGGCCCTGGCGATCGGAGTTCCGTTGCTCATCGTCGACCCGATTCCCGGTCAGGAAAGCCGAAACGCAGACCTCATCGTCGAACACGGCGCCGGATGGAAGGCGGTCAATCTGCCAAACATCGCATACAAACTTCATCAACTCATTTCCCGCCCAAACCTCGTCCGCCAGGCAAGGATCGCCGCCGCCGATCTGGGACGCTCGGATGCTGCGAAGCGAATCCTCGATATGACCATTCGACGATTCCTGAAACCTCTGAAGAAGATGCCTCGCAACGTCCCGACAAGCTGATGGCTGGCGATATCGCTTATCTCTTCTGCGAATCTCAAAAACGAGAATCGCTTCAATCTCTTTGATTTCAGGCTCTCCTGCTTCGAGATCTGACGGTACGACTCTTGCTGTTGACCGGATATGAGCGACCCATCCGTTGACCCCCCGACACCCGCTGTCCCAGCTTCGTGCGAGCACACGTGTCCCCGCGATTGCACACTTCTGAATCGTATGCTGCTCCGTGAAACGGCGCTGGGAGGATTCTATAACCAGCTTCTCCAGGAGTGCGATTATCCTGATGTGCGGAAGTTTGTCGTCGAGCTCGCACGGGAACACGACGACGCCGTCCGCAAGCTTGAAGGCCGGCTGAACGAACTGTATGCCTCCTTCGACCCCTCGGGCGTCTGAATGAAAGTCGTCTGCGTTGAATAACCCGAACTCACCTGCCGCTGAGATTTCCGCCCCGCGACCCGCCCTTCGGTCCGGCAATTCCATGGTTGCTGAAGGAGCCATCCGCGCCGGATGCCGGTTCTTTGCCGGCTATCCTATAACTCCCGCCACTGGCATCTTCAAGGCCATGATCGATGCGCTTCCTGCTCGGGGAGGACTCGCCCTCAGCGCCCCGGATGAGATCTCGGCGATCGCAGAATGCATCGGCGCGGCCATGCGCGGTTATAAGGCGATGACTGCGACGTCCGGACCTGGGTGGGCGCTCATGATCGAATCGGTGCAGTATGCACTCATGACGGAAACGCCCCTTGTCATCGCTCTTGTCCAACGGCTCGGACCGAGCACCGGCGGAGCCACACAGGGAGCGCAGGGAGACCTGCTGCTCGCGGAACATGCAACCTCCGGCGGCTATACAATTCCCATGCTTGCGCCGTCGAATGCGCGGGAATGCGCCGACCTCACAGAAATCGCGTTCGCCTGGGCGGAACGACTGAGAACGCCCGTCGTCGTCCTGAGCGACAAAGAAGTCGGCATGACGACCGAGCGGGTCGATTTTACGGACGGATCTTCGTCGCCCGAAACGTATGCCGTCGGCACGAACGGGAACAACGGCACCTACTATTTTAATAGACCCGGAGATATTCCATTGTTTACCGCCGTCGGCGGAGCCACTCGTGTGATCGCCACGGGTTCGGCCCACGACAAACGCGGAAAACTGCAGAAGAATTCTCCTGAAACGATCGATGTGCTCCGCCATCTGGAGGAGAAGATCCGTCTTCGGGCTCATGAACTCGAGATCGTGGTCGAGGACATTCAGCCAGAGGCACGAACGCTCGTGATCAGCTACGGCGTCACGTCGAGAGCTGCATCGTCGGCGGTCCGGCTGGCCCGTGACAGCGGATTGAACGTGTCACATCTTTCCGTGAAATCCCTCTTTCCCCTGCCGTACGCCGCGCTCGATCGAGCTCTCAAAGGGGTTGAGAGCGTCATTGTGCCGGAAGAAAACCTGACGGGTCAGTATCGCCGAATCATTGCGCCGTACATCGGCAATCGGGTACTCCGGGGCATCAACAAGATCGGGAACATGATCTCTCCGTCCGAGATCCTTCGCGCCATCCGGGTGACTCCGTGAACGCCCCAACGCCGACACAAACGCGACAACGTTCGTACTTTGTCGACAATGTCCAGTTCCCTTTTTGTAAAGGATGCGGACATACGCAGGTCCTGCGCCGCCTCGATGAAGCTCTCTCCGCCTTGAACACACCGGCGGAGCAGATCGCCCTCGTTACGGATATCGGCTGCATCGGCCTGGCGGACGGCCTCTTCCGCGACATCCACACCGTCCACACGACACACGGCCGCTCGACCGCGTTTGCCACGGGCATCGGGCTTGCGGACCGCGTGTTGGCCGGAAAGGATCTTCGGGTCGTCGTCCTTATCGGCGACGGCGGAGCGATGATCGGACTTCAGCATCTGGTCCATGCGGCCATGTTGAACGTCCCGATGACCGTCCTCATCTGCAATAATTTTGTCTATGGAATGACCGGCGGGCAGGGATCCGGATTGACTCCCGAGCGTTTCATCACTGCCACGACGCCGGATGGGAACATCACGCCACCCGCCGATCTGTGCGCAATCCTGACCGGCAGCAACGCCCAGTTCGTTGCGCGCACGACGACCTCCGACACGAATTTCCCGGACATCATGAGGCGCGCCTTTGCTTCGCCCGGATTCGCGGCCGTCGAGATACTGGAGCTCTGCACGGAGTACGCCGTGCCGAAAAATGAGCTCACGGGAAAGATGCTTGCAGGCATTGCGGAACAGAATGGTTGGGCGCTTGGTGTACTGCGTGAAAATGCAAGCCGTGCGCCATTCCATGTCCGCTACGCCGAAGCCGTTCGAACATCCGCCACGCCAAAAGTGCGGGAACACGGATTCTCGTCGGCTCCACATGCGCATCAACTTGCCGGACCGGTAAGCATAGTACTGGCGGGAAGCGCCGGCGAGCGTGTGCAATCTTCGGCCGCGGCGCTGTGTGAAGCAGCGATTGCCTCGGGGCTGTACGTGACGCAGAAGAACGACAATCCGGTGACTCAGGGGAGCGGATTCTCGTTGTCGGAGGTCTGGATCAGTCCGGAACCGATACAATACACCGGGATTGAACGGCCGGACATTGTCGTGGCGGCGTCGGAAGCAGGATTACGCGAGTTGACCTCGAGGGGAACGATGGCGAGTGTTTCGGATGATACGGTGTTTGTCGTGGATGAATCCCTTGCCGTTTCGATGCGAACTCGTAAATTGTTACCCCTGTCGCTGAGAAAGAGTCTCGGTCCGAAAGATGCGGCCTTGGGCGGTCTGCTCGCCGCATGTCACGAGAAGAATGTGCTCCCCGATGAGACGCTCGCATTAATTGCCCGTTATCGCATGGGAGACCGGGCGAAGGTCTGCGAAGGAATGGTGTTCTCGGTCTGATTACTTGTAAAGGAGAAATTGTTCCCTCAGTTTGACGAAAACCGCCGTTGCTTTTTCTGACTCTTCCATAAACTCCCCGACTCTCCCCTTTTCGATCGCCGTTCGCACGTTGTCCGTGCCTCCCCTCAGATCCATCGCAGGGCGCAGAATGCACTCCTTCGGATGAAGTTTTCGAATCGTCTCCAGCAAGAACATTGCGGTGGCGACCGGCCGGATTGCGTCTCTGTCCGTCACGGTTAACTTTACGCCCGGGATCGATCGTCCGCCGTATTTGGGCTCGCCAGATTGGACCGAAAGCATCACCGTGTCAAACCTGACCCCACTATGATCGAGCCTGTTCATTGTCTTGACCACTTCAGCCGATCTCATCCAGGGGGCCCCCGTTTGTTCGAACGGGTATTCGGTCCCTCTTCCTTCCGACAAATTCGTTCCTTCCAGAAGCACCATTCCAGGATAGAGCAGAACTGCATCCAAGCGCCTTAGGTTCGGCGACGGCCGGACCCACGGCAATCCTGTTTCATCGAACCACATCGTCCGCTTCCATCCCTCAAGGCGGATCACCGTGAGCTTCGCTCCTATTCCGAACTTTTCATTGTACAGCGTGGCCAACTCGCCGACGGTCATGCCGTGACGCAACGGAATGGGATACATGCCGACGAACGACGAGAATGCGGTATCGAGAACGGGACCTTCGACGTGAGATCCCGTAATGGGGTTGGGGCGGTCGAGAACCACGAACGGAATCTTCGCTTCCGCGGCCGACTGCATGGCAAGAGCCATTGCCGAGCCGCTCGTCAACGTGCGTGAGCCGGCATTCATGACGTCGAACATGAGTACGTCGATGTCCCGGAGCATTTCCGGCGTCGGCTTTCGCACCGATCCATAGAGCGACACGATGGGGAGTCCCGTCGTGGAATCGACGCCATCTCCGATCTTTTCCCCCGGGCCTTTCGTTCCGGCGAGACCGTGTTCCAGCGCAAACAGCTTGACGAGGTGGACATCATTGCGGGCCGCGAGCAGATCAATCCCCCGTTCCCCCGTTGCAGATATGCCGCTTTGGTTTGTGATGAGA